>ENA-UOWE01000008-UOWE01000008.1-activated-sludge-metagenome-genome-assembly--contig:-NODE-8-length-256098-cov-17.157556_pt1 | contig 256098 bp, 207 predicted proteins | sample MGYA00249841_ERZ761562 | MGnify/ENA primary metagenome ERZ761562 (study PRJEB28883, sample SAMN05720200) | activated sludge metagenome | isolation source: Anaerobic digester | place: Japan... | reverse complement strand
GGTGGTGGACGGGAGCCAGAAGGCGTGCGGGACGTGCCACGGGGCGCCGCCGCCGGCCCCCCATCCCCAGGCGAGCACGTGCGAGAACTGCCACGGGCCGACGGCGGGTCCGGGGATGACGATCGCGAACGCGGCGACGCACATCGACGGGCAGGTCCAGGTGGCGGGCGGGGCGTGCAACTCGTGCCACGGGAACGCGACGAACGCGGCGCCGCCGGTGGACACGGCGGGTCGGAGCGGGACGGGGGAGGTGACGGTGGGTGCGCACCAGTCGCACCTGCAGGCGACGCTTGGGAAGGAGGTGGGGTGCGAGGCGTGCCACGAGGTTCCGGCGACGGTGGATGCGGCGGGGCACCTGGACGGGACGCCTGATGCCGAGGTGGTGTTCGGAGGGCTGTCCGAGCAGGACGGGGCAACACCGGCGTGGGACCGTGGGACGGCGACCTGCGCGGGGTCGTACTGCCACGGGGCGACGCTGAGCGGCGGGAGCCTGTCGGCGCCGAAGTGGACGGTGGTGGACGGGAGCCAGAAGGCGTGCGGGACGTGCCACGGGGCGCCGCCGCCGTCGCCGCACCCCGCCTCACCGATCTGCGGGACGTGCCACCAGGACGCGACGCTTGATGGGGCCATCGGCGATGCCTCCCGGCACATCGACGGGACCCTGGACGTCCGGACCGACTTCGCCTGCAATGCCTGCCATGGCGGACCCGACAATCCCGCCCCGCCTCGGGACCTGGAGGGAGGGGACCAGACCACCCGGGTGACGGTGGGGGCCCACCAGCCTCACTTGCGGGCCCTCTCGGCCCTTTCGACGGCGCTGGCCTGCGAGGATTGCCACCAGATGCCTGGATCGCTGGAGGCAGCAGGCCACATCGACACCCTGCGACCGGCGGAGGTCGTCTTCGGCCCCCGCGCCCGGGCTGGCGGGGCCAGTCCCCAGTGGAATCGGGCCACCGGGACCTGTTCCGGGACCTATTGTCACGGGACGACCCTCAATGCCGGCGGCACCGCCACGGCGCCGCTGTGGACCCGGGTGGACGGGACCCAGGACACCTGCACCTCCTGCCACGGGAAGTCGCCTCCCACCGGGCGCCATCCCAGCGTCTTCAACAAGCACTCCTCGATCACGGACTGCAACCAGTGTCACAACGGCGTGGCGAACGCCACGGCCACGGCCATCACGGACCCGACGCTGCACATCGACGGGACGGTCCGGGTGCAACTGAAACTGGGGGGCACCTGGAACCCGGCGACCAGGACCTGTGACCCGGCCTGCCATGGGGCGGAGACCTGGAGATAGGCCGGAAGCGTCGCTGAACGACCCCCGAGGGGACGGCCGGCCGTCGGGCCGGCGGGGAGGGAGGAATGAACAGGACACGGAGACCGGGGATCGGGCGGGCCGTCCTGGCCCTGCTGCTCCTGGGGTCGCTGTTTCCGGAGGGCGCCCGGGGGAAGGAGGTCGAGGCCCGGGTCTACGGAAGCACCGAGACCTGGCTGGTGACCCGCCAGGTGCTCGACCCGGCGGACCCGACCTCCCGCCTCTTCCAGTTGCCCATCTATGAATACCTGACCGTGGGGGCAGACGACATGGGAGTCCCGGGCCTCTCCCTCCAGGTCCGGGGATTCGGTCGGGTCCATCCCCTGAACCGGGCCGACGAACGGGTCTTCGACGGGGACCTGCTGGTCGGCACCCTCTCCTACCGGGATCCCAAGGGCCGGGTCCAGGCGGTCCTGGGTCGCCAGTTGCGGACCACCGGAGCGGGAAACCTGCTGCTGCTGGACGGGGCCTTCGTCCGGGTGCGCCCCGGCGCCGACCTGTCGCTGGAGGCATACGGGGGCTGGATGCCCGATGCCCGGTTCGACCACGCCCTGGACCGGGCGGCCTTCGGGGCCCGGGTGGCCTGGGAGCCCTGGGACTGGGGACGATTGGGCCTTTCGTGGTCCGGGGAGCACGACCAGGGCATCCTCTCCCGGTCGGCCATCGGAATCGACTACGGCGTTCGGGCGGTCCGGAACCTGGAGTTCGGGGGATTCCTGGCCGTGGACCTCCAGACCCGGGCCTTCCAGGAGACCCGGAACACCCTGGCCTGGCGCTTCCACCCACAGTGGCGCCTGGCGGTTGACGTGAACTACTACGACCCGGTCGCCAGACTCCCCCTCACGTCCATCTTCCGGGTCTTCACGAATCGCCGGAACCTCTCGGCGGGGGCCGAGGTGGACTTCACCTCCAACGGGGCCCTGTCGTCCCATGTCCGGGGCCGCTACTTCGCCTACGGGTGGGAGGACCACGGCTTCGAGGTGGGCTGGAAGCCCATGCTCCGCTTCGGCGAGCGGAAGGGGGTCCGGGGCCTCACGGGGCTGGAACTGGTCTATCTGCGGGGCCCGGACAACGGCTACTTCGAGACCCGGGTCTTCGGATCGATGCGGCCGATTGCCCGGTTGGAGGTGGGGCTGGACTACGACCTCTACGTCTATGACCACGCCATCCGGGGCTGGGAGTCCTGGCGACAGACCGATCCTCGGGGCATCGCTCCCTACCAGTACACCGGCGCGGGTGGCACCCGGACCAGTCACGTGACCAGCCTCAAGGTGGGGGTGGACCTCTTCCAGGGGGCCTCCCTGCTGGCCGAGGCCGGCGTGGCAGTGACCCCCGACTTCCTGCAGCAGTGGTCGGGTCTGCTGAAGTTCTGCTACGCCTTTGATCGGCGCGTGAAGTGAGGTGGGCCATGGCGGACGGACGTCGTTGGGTGCGATGGGGCATGGCACTGGTGACCGGCCTGGCATCGGTTCACGCCTGCGGGACCCTGGTGCAGCGGGAGGACCGCATCCGGTTCTCCCACAAGTTCCACGTGGAGGACCAGGGAATCGAGTGCAAGGACTGCCACCAGGAGGTGATGCAGTCGGATCGCCTCCCGGGGCTCCCCCGGGAGGAGTCCTGCCTGGAGTGCCATGAGAAGAAGGACGACAACTGCGGGCTCTGCCACCTGGATCCGGCCCGGCCCCGTTCCTGGGCCATCGACCGGGAGCCGGGGCTGCGGTTCAGCCACAAGGCGCACCAGGAACCTGCGAAGGGGAACTGTGCCACCTGCCATTCGGGCGTTGAGAAGCGGACCGCGCCCCCGGCCCGCTACGATGCGGGTCACGAGCAGTGCATGTCGTGCCATCGAAAGGACTTCCGCAAGATCGAGTGCCGTCGCTGCCACGAGGACCTCGTGGATTCGGAGGCCTCACCCCTGGGTCTCTACTCCCACGAGGGAGACTTCTTGAAGCGTCACGGGACGCTGGCCCGGGGGGACTCCCGGGTCTGCGAGCACTGCCACCGGCCCTCGGACTGCACGGACTGCCACCAGCGGTTCGATCCCCTGACCCCCGCAGAGCGGTTTTCCGAGCAGATCGGGAGGTCCCTCGTGCACCGGGCGGACTACCTGACCCGGCATCCCATCGAGGCCCGGGCCGACCCCACCTCCTGCCGGTCCTGCCACGTGGACAGTCAGTGCGTCGCCTGCCACGAGGCAAGCGGCATCGGGCAGAGCGAGCGGGGCTGGGATCGTGCCTCGCCCCATCCCCCGGGCTTCGCGATGAACCGGTCCTCGCCGGACTTCCATGGAAAGGCCGCCTCCCGGGACATCGCGGCCTGCGCCACCTGCCATGACCAGGGGGCGTCGTCGAACTGCATCACCTGCCACAAGGTCGGCGGACAGGCGGGGCGCAGCCCCCATCCCAGGGGCTGGAACCCTGCCGTTTCCAAGGATGGACCGGCCTGTCGAGGCTGCCATCGCTAGACCGGTCCACGCCGGGAGGGCGCCGATGGAGCCCCAGTCCGACCGCGGGAATCGGTTCCAGCGGGGATGGGGGCCCTGGATCGCCTTTGCGTTGCTGCTCGTCGGCATCGCCTGGATACCCACCGCGAGCCACCGCTTCACCTCCGAGATGCTGCTCCAGCGCGAGGTGGAACGCCACCAGTTCCTGGGGAGACGGGTCTCGGCCTGGCTCCAGGAGGAGAACCTGCACCTGATCGGCGCGATGGGGAAACTGGCCGGCATCGTTTCCCGGGAGGGCTCCTCGTCAATGGTCACGGCCCTCCTGGTGCAGGCCACCTGGGAGTCCCTCCACCCGCTCCACGCCGTTCGGGGGCTCGTGATGCAGGACCCGGTCGGCCAGAGCATCGTGGTGCTGGGGGACCTTCCGGAGTCGTGGGCGGAACGGACCGGGGCCTTCCTCCAGGGCCTCCGGGATCGCCCGGGGATCCCCGAGGGCGTGGTGCTGCCCGGGGACCCGCTGCTCTGGGTGCTGGGAATGGGTGCGGCGGGTCCCGGGGAGTCCGGTCCCGGGACGATCTGCCTGGTCGTGGACCTGTCGAGCGTCTTCCGGCGCCTGATCGGCATCGAGGCTCGGGACCTGGACGTCTCCTTCACGTTGATGGACGACGGCGGAAACCTGCTGCTCCACAGCGGGACCGGGATGCGTGACGCCGGGAGTCGCCTGGAGGGCTGCCGGCGATGCCACGAGCCGGTGCCACGATCCGGCGGAGCGGAGGGGCGAACCCTGCTGCGCTACCCGGTGGCCGGCGTCGAGCGACTGGTGGTCCAGGTCCCGGTGGACCTCCAGGTGGGTTCGTGGACGCTCTGGGCCAGCACCCCGACCCGGGACCTGCTGCGTCCCTTGAGCCAGCAGCAGATCTCGCTGCTGGTCTTCACCTTGCTGTTGCTGTTGCTGCTGCTGGGACTGGGGCTCATCGTTCGCCGGCAGCAGATCGAACGGATGGGCCTCCAGGCACGGGTCGCCGAGCAGGAGCGCGTCCTTCGGCTGGTCGAGGAACAGGAGCGCCTCCGGGCAGCCCTGGAGGAGAGCCGGCGCATGGCCACCGTGGGGCAGATGGTCGCTCGGGTCGCCCACGAGGTGAAGAATCCCCTCCAGTACATGGGAACCGGCCTGGAACTGCTGGGGCGCCGGGCGAGGGACCAGGAGAGCCTGTCCCTGGTGGAGGACCTTCGGACCGGGATGCGGACACTCAACGCCATCGTGCAGGAACTGCTGGATTTTTCCCGGCCGATGCGGCTTCATCGGACCCGGGTGGACCTGGGCGCGCTGCTGGACGATGTCGTGGCCCGGTCCATGGACCTGGATGGGCCCCCGGTGACCCGGGACAGCGGCGAGACCCTGCCCGAGGTGGTGGTCGATGTCGAGAAGATTCGCCAGGTGCTGTGGAACCTGGTGCAGAATGCCCGGGAGGCGATCCGCGACGGCGGGAAGGCGGGACGGGTGGTGCTTCGGGGGGGAACCCGGGTCGAACGGGGCGAGGGCGCGATCTTCCTGGAGGTGCAGGATGACGGCCCGGGAATCGCTCCCGAGGTCCTGGAACGGGTCTTCGAGCCCTTCTTCACCACGAAGACCCACGGGTCGGGACTCGGACTGGCGGTGGTCCAGCGCATCGTGAGAGAGCATGGGGGCCGGCTGGAGGTCCAGTCCCGGCCCGGCGAGGGGACGACCTTCCGGGTCATCCTTCCCGTGGAAGGGGGAGACACGAGGGAGCCCAGATGGAACGAAGGGTCCTGATCGTCGAGGACGAGGCCATCAGCCGGAATCACCTGCGTCTGATCCTCCAGGAGGAGGGCTACCAGGTCCGGGCGGTCCCGTCGGCCGAGGAGGCCATCCGGCACCTGACCGAGGAGGACGTCTCCTGCGTGCTCTGCGACTGGAGACTTCCGGGGATGGACGGGATGGAACTTCTGGGCTGGGTGCGCCGCTACCACCCCGAGACCCCGGTGGTGATCATGACGGCCTATGCGACCATCGAGAACGCGGTCTCGGCGATGGGGCAGGGCGCGGCGGACTACCTGGCGAAGCCCTTCGGGATCGAGCAGGTACGCCTGGTCCTGGCCCGAGTGCTGGAGAGGCAGGACCTCCAACGGGAGGTGGTCCGCCTCCGGAGCGAGGTCTCCCGGCGGTATTCCTTCGATCAGATCCTGGGCCGCAGTCCCGGCATGTTGAAGGTCTTCGAGGTGATCCGGGCGGTGGCCGAGACCGACGCCACGGTGCTCATCCAGGGGGAGACCGGGGTGGGCAAGGAACTGGTGGCCCGGTCCATCCATGCCCACAGCCTCCGGAAGGACGGTCCCTTCGTGGCAGTGAACTGCGGGGCCCTGGCCGAGGCACTGCTCGAGACCGAGTTGTTCGGACACGAGAAGGGGGCCTTCACGGGGGCCATCCGGCACCGGGAGGGCCGGATCGATCTGGCCCAGCGGGGGACCCTGTTCCTGGACGAGGTCTCCGAGATGTCTCCGGCGATGCAGGTCCGGCTGCTGCGGGTCCTCCAGGAGGGGACCTACGAGCGGGTGGGCGGCACCGAGACGATCCGGGCCAACGTCCGGGTCATTGCGGCGACGAACCGGGACCTTCGGCCCCTGATGGCCACCGGGGCCTTCCGGGAGGACCTCTATTACCGGCTTCACGTCGTGCCCGTGGAGGTGCCTCCCCTGCGGGAGCGCCGGGAGGACATCCCGCTGCTGGCGCTGCATTTCCTGGCGGAGTTCCGGAGGCAGTTCGGTCGCTCGGTGGATGCCTTCGGCCGGGAGGCCCTGGACCAGATGCTGGCCTACTCCTGGCCGGGCAACGTCCGGGAACTGCGCCATGTCGTGGAGCGGGCGGTACTGCTGAACCAGACGACCGTGATCGAGCGGCTGGACCTCGCCCGGGGGGACCGCCCGCCCCGAGGCCGCCAGGCGACGGACTGTCCGGAGCCGTCGGGGATGCCGTTGCGGGAGTTCCTGGTCGAGGCCGAGCGGCGATACTGGAGAGACCTGCTGGACCGTCAGCGAGGGAATGTCACCGCGGCGCTGAAGGAGGCCCAGGTCCCTTCCAAGACCTTCTATCGACGCATCCGGGCCCTGGGGGTGGACCCTCGGGATCACCGGTCCCGGGACGAGCCGGGCACGCCGAAGCCGGAGTGATCCCCCGATCGGCCCCTCCAGGACTGGCACGCCAGGTGCCCGGGACGGATCCCCGACAGGCGGCCCCTCACCGGACCTGGACCGGGACCTCCACGGGCACCTGCTTGAAGACCCGGCACTCCTGGGCGTTGCAGATGCTGAAGTCCGCGAGGGCCTTCACCTTGCCGTCGCCGGTCTTCGAGGCGGCAACGGGCACGTCCAGGACCCCGACCCCCCCCTCGGAGTGGAAGTCCTGGTCCGCGGCGGAAAAGGACTCCCGCAGGGGCTGGACTCCCTGGGCCTCCTGGACCCGGAGGCGCGCCGGGAATTCCTCGTTCCAGTGGTAGCCCTCTCGGGGCACGAAGCGCAGAGAGACCCGACCCTCGGACCCGGCGACCAGGGGTCCCGCCGCACCCGTCTCGATGCGGTATTCCGGCCTCGGCCCCTGGCAGGCAGCCAGCAGTCCGAACACGAGTGGCAACCACCATGCCGTTGTGAAGGAACAGCGGTTCATCATCAGGTTCCTTTCTGGGGCAACGCCCCGAGGCCCTCCGGGATCAGCCTCCGGAGAAGGCATATTTCCCGTTGGAGATCTCGATCCGGTAGCTGTCGCAGGTGACGGGCTTGTTCGGAAGCCGGCGGACCTCGATGAAGAAGGTCGAGGTGCTGTCCTCGCAGAGGTTGGCCCCCTGGGCTCCATACCCCGGGCAGGTCCCGCACTTGTAGACGTTCTTCTCCTTCGCCATGCAGACCGCATAACTGGGTGCCGGGGGGTCGCAGTAGGGGGTGATGGTCGGGCTGCACGGACACTCCCCGGCATCGGGGTTGTAGAAGCGGGTGGACCACTCGAACAGGTTGCTGGGGTCGCACAGCTGGGCGCTGGCCTGGCAGGATCCCCGGCGGACCGTCACCGCGAAGGCCCCGTTGGGGTTCGTCAGGAAGGCGACCCGGAGGTTGAAGAGGTCGCAGGAGTTCGTCTCCTGGTTCCAGGTGGCATCCTGCGCATTGACCAGGAACCAGTCCGAGGCCCCGGGCTCCGAGAGGTTCCCCGTGACGGTCCGGGAGGACCCGTCGTCGGGCAGGTCTCCCAGATTGACGGCCTGGTCGCAGGCGGCGCCTCCCTGCACCTCCCAGGAGTCCCCCTGGCACTCGCAGCCGTTGCGGAGATTCCGGTCCAGATCGTGCCACCCGGGCTGGCCTCCGGCGGGACCGTCGCAGTCCAGGACGCAGGTCGTCGTGCAGGCCACGGTCCCGTGCAGCGGCACGGCGTCGGTGGGACAGAGGACGCTCAGGGGCGCGTCGTCGGGCGTCCCGGAACAGTCGTCGTCCACCTGGTTGCAGACCTCGCTGCGGCCCGGGTTCACGGTCGCCGCTCCGTCGTTGCAGTCCCCGCCCCGGGGGGCCACGTAGGGGGCCTTGGGGGCGCACAGACACTGGGTGTCGCTGGAGTTCCCGTAGCCGTCCCCGTCCCGGTCCACGTAGTAGTCCTGGCAACCGGCGGAGCCGGGGGGGTCCACGCTCAGATTGCAGTCGTTGTCCTTGCCGTCGCAGACCTCCGGGGCGCCGAAATGCACCGCCGGGTCGCCCTCGTCGCAGTCGCCCTGCTCGAGGGCCCGGTAGATGCCCGTTGCGGCGCAGAGGCAGAGCCCGTCATTGATGACGCCGTAGCCGTCGTTGTCGGCGTCCCGGTAGAAGAAGAGGCATCCCGGGGAGTTCTCTGGGTCCGTGAAGCCGTCGCAGTCATCATCGCGGCCATTGCAGACCTCCGGGGCACCGGGATGGATCGTGAGGTCGTCGTCGTTGCAGTCCCCGGCCCGGGTGGCGCTCCAGGGGGCATCGGGGCTGCAGAGGCATCGGTTCTCTGCTGCGATGCCGTAGCCGTCGCCGTCGTTGTCGAGGTAGTACACGGTGCAGCCTGGGGAGCCCTCGGGGTCCGTGATGCCGTCACAGTTGTCGTCGACGCCGCCATTGCAGACCTCCGGGGTGCCCGGGTCCAGCACGGTCCAGCCGAACTGGTTCACCCCGGGGGAGCAGGCCTCGCAGGGGCGGTCCGGGTTGGGATAGCCCGCGGACACGCACTGCCCGTTGATCACGCAGACGTCCTCCCGGAGGGGGTTCGCGCATCCTCCGGACCCGTCGCAGAGGTCGTAGGTGCAGGGGTCGTTGTCGCTGCACGAGTAGGCCGTGCCCACGCACCGGCGGTTGCTGCACGTGTCGTCGATCGTGCAGGAGTTTCCGTCATTGCAGGCGATCCCGTTGCGGGCGGACCAGTCCACGGGGTTCTGCCCGGCGTCGCAGATGCGGCAGGGGCTCACCGGGTCCACCTGCCCGTCCTGGTAGCAGACGTTCTGGATCTGGCACCACCCCGGTTCGAGCGGGTGCTGGCACCCCCCATGGCCGTCGCAGACGTCCCGAGTGCAGTCCTGGCGGTCGTCGCAGGAGTAGGGTGCCCCCGAGCACCGGCCGTCGCCGCAGAGGTCCAGGATCGTGCAGTCGTTCCCGTCGTCGCAGGGCTGCCCGTCCCGGGGGGACCAGTGCCACGGGTCGATGGAGGGGACGCATCCCAGGCAGGCGTTGGTGGGGTTGGGGGTCAGGTCGGTCCAGCAGAGGCCGTCGATCAGGCACGTGTTGCCTTTCAGCCGCGCGGTACAGGTGCCGTCCCCGTTGCAGACGTCCTCGGTGCAGTCGAGGCCGTCATCGCAGGAGTAGGGAACCCCCTCGCAGGACCCCATCAGGCAGACGTCGCCACGGGTGCAGGACTGGCCGTCGTTGCAGGAGGCTCCATCCAGGTTGGAAAAGTTCCAGGGGTCCTGGAGCGGGTCACACCCCATGCAGGGATTGGCGAGGTCCAGTTGTCCCGCCTCGGCACACTGGACGCCTCCGATGGCGCACCAGCCCGGGAGGACCTCCCGGATGCAGCCCCCCTGGCCGTCGCAGCGTTCCGTCGTACAGAGCAGGCCGTCGTCGCAGGAGTAGGCCGGGCCGGAGCAGACACCCTGGGAGCAGGTGCTCGTGAGGGTGCAGGGGTTGCCGTCGTCGCACGGAGATCCATCGGTCACCGGTTGCCAGATCCCGAAGGACTGGACCGGGTCGCACTGCTCGCAGGGATTGTCTGGATTGGTGGCCCCGGCAGGGACGCATCCGGCGCCATAGATGGTGCACCAGCCCTCCAGGACCTCGTGGATGCACGTGGCGTTCTCGCACCGATCGGCGGTGCAGGAGATGCCGTCGTCGCAGGCCAGGGGAACCCCGACGCAGACGCTGTCGATGCAGACGTCGTCCAGCGTGCAGGAGTCGCCGTCGCTGCAGGCCTCGCCCTCGGCCGAGGTCCAGGCGTCGGTGGCCACGGTGGGGTCGCACTTGCTGCACGGCGCATCTGGCGCCCGTTCGTTCGCCTGGAAACAGGCCCCGTCGATGAGGCACCAGCCCGGCAGCAACGGGTGATCGCATCCGCCGCCCGCCAGGCAGACGTCCATCGTGCAGGCGAGACCGTCGCTGCACGCGGACGGTCCTGGTCGACAGATCCCCGAGGCGCACCGATCGTCCAGCGTGCAGGCATCGCCGTCGTCGCAGGTCAGCCCCTCCCGGGCCGGGGTCCACTCCACCGGGGCCAGGACCGGGTCGCAGGCTTCACAATCGTTGTGGGGGTTCAGGTCTCCCGCCTGATAGCAGGCCTCGTCAATCAGGCACCAGCCTTCCCGGGGGATGAAGTTGCACCCGCCGCTCCCGTTGCATAGCCCCACCGAACAGGGCAGTCCGCTGTCGCAGGAATAGGGGGTGCCCTGGCAGACGCCCTGGACGCAGACGTCCCCCAACGTGCAGAGGTCCCCGTCGTCGCAGTCGGCGTTCTCGGGTTTCGGCGACCACTGGCTCGGGCTCGTGGTGGGCCAGCAACGCTCGCAGGCATTGGCGGGATTCGTGGTCCCCTGCCGCTGGCAGGCGCCGTCGATCAGGCACCAGCCCGTCGCCAGGGAGTGGGTGCAGCCCCCGATCCCGTCGCAGAGGTCGTTCGTGCACGCCAGTCCATCGTCGCAGGAGTAGGGGCTTCCCTGGCAGGCCAGTCCCTGGCAGGTGTCCCCAGTCGTGCAGAGGTCTCCATCATCACAGGGGCCCTCCTGGGGACTGAACCCCTCGGGATTGCGGCTCGGGTCGCAACGGCGACAGGGGTTGGTCGGGTCCACCCAGGTCCCGGGGCGGCAGGTGCCATTGATGAGGCAGTAGCCCGACTGCACCACGTAGGAACAACCGCCGTTCCCGTCGCAGTAGTCCTGGGTGCAGAAGATGCCGTCACTGCACGAGTAGGCGGTGCCCCTGCAGGTGCCGTTCACGCACTGGTCGTCCCTGGTGCAGAGGTCGTTGTCCTGGCAGGGCGTTCCGTTGAGGCGGTTCGCCCGGCGGCAGGACCCCGTGGTCGGGTCGCAGACGCCGTCCTCATGGCACTGGTCTCCTGCCTCACAGACGACCGGATCGGAACCGACACAGACGCCGTTCTGGCAGGTGTCGGTGCGGGTGCAGAGGTTTCCGTCGTAGCAGGGCGCCTCGTTGGGCTTCGGAGGCTGCGTGCAGAGGCCCGTGGAGGGGTTGCAGACGCCGGCGGCATGGCATTGGTCCAGCGCCCGGCAGACCACCGGGTTCTCGCCGCGGCAGACCCCGCCGCGACAGACGTCGTTCTGGGTGCACTGATTGTAGTCGTTGCAAGGATCTCCGTCGGGTTTCGCCAGGGCCGTGCAGGTCCCCGTCAGGGGGTCGCAGGAACCGGCCTTGCAGGGGTCCGGCTCGGGGCAGACCACCAGATTGCTCCCCACGCAGACCCCATCCTCGCACTGATCGGTCTGGGTGCACCGGTCTCCATCATTGCAGGGCGTTCCGTTCTCCTTGGGCGGATGGACGCAGTGTCCCTCCTGGCAGACGTCCCGGGTGCACTCGGAGTCGTCTGGGGTGCAGGGGGTTTCGTCGTCCTTGGGGGTGGCGACGCAGCCTCCCTGGCCGTCGCAGACGACCGAGGCCTCGCACTCCGAGGGGGTGCAGGAGTAGGGGACGCCCGCACACCGGCCATTCCCACAGGTGTCCATCGCGGTGCAGGGGTTCCCGTCGTCGCAGGAACGGGTGTGGTTGCGGTGGACGCAGCCCGTCGCGGTGCATTCATCGTCGGTGCAGGGGTTGTCGTCATCGCACGAGTGGGTGCCGATGCAGGTCCCCTGCTGGCAGTGATCGTCGTTGGAGCAGGGGTCCCCGTCGTCGCAGGGGGTTCCGGTCAAGGGCTCATGGCGGCACGTGACCCCTTCCTCGCAGAAGTCGCCCGTGCAGGGGTCCCCATCGTCGCAACCGCCCACTCCGATGCAACGGCCCTCCTGGCACTGGTCGTCCCGGGAGCAAGGGTCGCCGTCGTCGCAGGAGATCCCGGTCAGGGGGATGAGGACACACCCCGACAGCGGCTCACAGGCGGTATCCGTGCACTGGTTCCCGCCCTCGCAGGTCACCGGGGCTCCTCGGCAGACCCCATCGATGCACTGGTCGTTCTCCGTGCAGAGGTCCCCGTCGTTGCAGGGGCCCTCGTAGGGGGTGAAGACACATCCCGATCCCGGCAGACACGAAGCGATGGTGCAGGGGTCGTCGTCAACGCACTCGATCGGGGTCCCGGTGCAGACTCCCTCGATGCAGCGGTCATCCTGGGTGCAGAGGGAACCGTCGTCGCAGCGGTCCTGCTCGGCGCGGGCCTCCAGGCGGCAGGTCCCATCGGCACACCAGGCCCGCTGGCAGGGATCGGGGGCCAGGGCGTTCACGCAATCCTCGTCGAGGGTGCACGGGGTCCCGGGATCTCCCGGCAGGTCCGAGGGGGAGGGGTCTTGCGGGACATCCCTCGGCGGCAGGTCCGAGGGGGAGGGGTCTTGCGGGACATCCCTCGGCGGCAGGTCCTGGCCCGGGTCTCCCAGGGGGTCCGCCCCTCCGTCCGATGGGACGTCCTGGAGAAGGTCTTCATCCGAGGTCGCGTCGGCGAGGTCCTCCCGGGTGTCTCCCGGGAGGTCTGGAGAGTCGCCGGCGGGGTCCAGGAACGACAGGTCTCGCCCTCCGCCCTCGTCCGCGGGGTCGGCCGGCAGGTCCAGCGGGACGTCGAGTCCCGGGTCCGCGGCGTCCCGGACGTCCTGGGGCCCCGGATCCCCCGGGAGATGGGGGGCGACGCCACCGCCCGTGCAGGCGGCCAGCAGAACCAGGATGCCCGAAAGGCGAACGCGTCCAGACATGGCTTCACCTCGTGACCGGGGCGCGGCAGGGGTCGTCCTCGGGGCCGACCATCGCGAATAGTGTAGCGAGTTCCGCGGGACACGTCACGCCGCTTTTCCGACCCGTCTGCAGCCGCTGGGTCTCGCGGCGATCGTCGGGTCAGCCCAGGCGCTTGCGGAATCGGGCCATCGCGGCGGCGAGGATCACGACCCCGAACAGGCCCATCGCGGCCAGTTCCCGCCAGACGTCGGCAAGCCGGGCCCCCTTCAGCAGCACGGCCCGGAGCATCGTGACGTAGTATCGAATGGGGTTCAGTGCGGTCAGCGGCTGCAGCCAGACGGGCATGTTCTCGATGGGGGTCATCACCCCCGACAGCAGGATGCCCGGCATGATCACCCCGAAGGCCATCAGGAAGGCCTGCTGCTGGTTCCGGGCCAACACCGACAGGAAGATGCCGATCCCCACCGTCGAGAGAATGTAGAGGAAAGTCCCCGTCACCAGCAGCGAGAGGCTTCCCCGGATCGGGACCCCGAAGATCAGGGCCCCCATCGTCAGGATCAGCAGCACGTCGACCGCCCCCAGGGCGATGAAGGGAAGCACCTTTCCCAGCAGCAGTTCCCAGCGTCGGAGGGGCGTCACGAGCACCTGTTCCAGGGTCCCGAGTTCCCGCTCCCGGGCCAGGTTCATCGACATCACGACGGTGGTGACGACCAGCAGGATCATCGCCGCGACGCCAGGGACCATGAAGACCCGGCTCTTCAAGGCGGGGTTGTAGAGGACCCGCAGGGAGAGGTCGATGCGAGGCGGTGTCGGGTCGATGCCGGTGGTGCCTCGAAGGGCCTCGAGGCGGGCCGACCGGGCGTCGGCCTCCAGGGCCTCGGCGGCTCCCAGGGCCACCTGCCGGGCGAATCGCCCGTCCAGGGGATTCGTGCCGTCGGCCAGGATCTGGAACGACACCGGGCGGTCCCGGGCCAGGTCCCGGGAGAGGCCCGGCGGCAGCACCAGGGCCACGTCCGCCTCTCCGCGTCGGATGGCCTCCTCGGGAGCCCGGCACCGGTCCTCTTCGGAGGCATCTCGGAAGGACCCGTCGGCCAGCAGGCGCCGCGTCCAGGCCCGGGAGGGGGCCCGGTGGTCCTGGTCACAGACCAGGGTCTTCAGGTGGTCCACGTCGAAGTCCACGGCATAGCCGAACACGACCAGTTGCAGCACCGGGGCAATGACCAGCAACGGCATCATGCGCCGGTCCCGAGTGACCTGGAGGACCTCTTTGCGCACCACCGCCAGCAGGCCCGGTCTCATGCGATCCTCCTGGGAAAGCGCCGGACGGCCAGGGAGAGCACGATGACGACAAAGGTCGCCAGGGCCGCCAGATGGGGCCAGAGGACCTCCAGGCCCGCCCCCTTCAGCAGCACGCCGCGGAGCACCGACACGAAGTAGCGAGCGGGGAAGATCGAGGCCAGGACCTGGAGGGGCCAGGGCATCCGGTGCACCGGGAAGAGGAATCCCGAGAGGAGCACCGCCGGCAGCAGGGAGGTCAGGGCCCCGACCTGGGTGGCGACCTGCTGGCTCTTTGCGACGACCGAGATCAGGAGTCCCTGGGCCAGGGTCGCTCCGAGGAACAGCAGCGTCCCCAGGGCCAGCAGCCAGAGGGATCCGGCGAACGGCACCCCGAAGAGGACGCCCCCGGCGGCCAGCACCAGCAGCGCCTGGACGATCCCCAGGGCCAGATAGGGCAGCAACTTGCCCACGATGACCTCGAAGGGCCCCACGGGCGTGGCGAAGAGTTGCTCCAGGTTGCCCCGCTCGAATTCCCGGGCGATGGTCAAGGCCGTCAGCAGCATCCCCGCCACGGCCAGGATGTAGGCCGTGAGGCCGGGGATGAAGAAGCGGGAGGACCGGAGCCCCGGGTTGTAGAGCAGTTGCACCCGGGCCTCCACCGACGGCGCGGCTCCCCCGGCCTCCCGGCGGAGGTCCTGTTGCAGCATCGGCAGGCCCGTGGCGAGGATGCCCATCGCCCGGGTGTTGTCGCTGCCGTCGATGACCCACTGGATCTCCGTCCGGCGGCCCCCGGCCAGGTGCGCCGCAGTGCCCGGGGGGATCACCAGCGCCGAGGCGACCTCGTTGCGACGAAAGAGGGTCTCGACGGCCTCCGGGTCCTCCTCCTGCCGGGCCACGATCAGTTCCTCCGTGGCCGTCAGGCCCTGGATCAGGCGCCGACTCAGGGGGCTCCGGTCCTGGTCCACCACCGCCAGGGGGGAGCGGTCGAGGTCGAACGACACCCCGTAGCCGAAGATCACCAGCAGCACCAGCGGCAACCCGAGGGCCAGAAAGAAGGTGACGGGGTCCCGGAGCAGGTGGGCGACCTCCTTCCGGGCCAGGGCCCGGATGCGCCTCCACCGGCGGGCCCTGGGGCTGATCATGACAGGGGACGTCATGGGTCCTCCCGATGGTGAAGAGCCAGGAAGACGTCCTCCAGCGAGGGCTCCGAGACCTCGACCTCGGTTCCCGGAACGGCCTGGCGAACGGAGGCCTCCACGCGTTCCTCCTCCTCGGGGTCGAGGCAGGCCCGGACTCCGCCGCCGACCCGCTGGCGGCTCCGGACTCCCGGGAGGCGTCCCAGGACCTCCCACAGGGGCCCGGGGGGGCCCCGAAGGACCCTCCACTGCCCCGGGGCGTGGAGGGCCTTCAGGGCGTCGGGGGTGTCCAGGGCCACCAGGGTTCCCCGGACCATGAGGCCCACCCGATGGCAGTACTCCGCCTCGTCCAGGTAGTGGGTGGTCAGGAAGATGGTCGTGCCGCGACGGGCCCGTTCCCGGACAATGGCCATGAACTGCTGTCGGGCCGACGGGTCCACCCCCGCCGTGGGCTCGTCCAGGAAGAGCACCGCCGGGTCGTGCAGCAGGGCGTTGGCCAGGGCCACTCGCTGGCGCCGTCCCGCCGGCATCGTGCCCACCCGGGACCTCCGGTCCTCCTGGAGTCCCGCCTCCTCGACCGTCTGGTCGATCCGGCGCCGGAGGGCCTCGCCGGAGAGCCCATAGGCGCCTCCAAAGAAGGCCAGATTCTCCTCCACGGTCAGGTCCTGGTAGAGGCTGAACCGCTGGGACATGTATCCGATGCGCTCCTTGACCTTCTCGGGGGCCTTGCGGACGTCGTGGCCGGCCACCAGGGCCTCCCCGGAGGTCGGGGCCAGCAGGCCGCAGAGCATCCGGATCGTGGTGGACTTGCCGGCTCCGTTGGACCCCAGGAAACCGAAGACCTCCCCGGGGTGCAGTTCCAGGGAGAGGTGCCGGACCGCCTCGAACTCCCCGAAGCGTCGTCCCAGGTCCCGGCACTGGACAGGGGCCTCGCTCATGGCGTCTCCTCGCCAGTGGTCCGGACCAGGAAGAGGTCCTCGAAGGAGGGAGCCACGGGTCTCGTCCGGGCCCCGGCCTGTTCGAGGGCCATTCGGGTGGCATCGACCCGGGAGGGCGGGGTCACGATTCGCAGGTGTGCTCCCTGGAGATTCACAATGCCGAGGTCCCCTCGGCGAGAACCCAGGCGTTCCCACAGGGCCTCGGCGGTTCCGTCGACCGGGTCGGCCCGGAGCACGACCTCCTCGATGCCCCTCACCAGGTCCATGGGAGGGCCGAAGGCGACCATCCGTCCCCGGGACAGGATTCCCGCCCGGGAGCACCGGGCCGCCTCGCCAAGGTAGGAGGTGGCCACCACGAGGGTCATGCCCTGGGCCGAGAACTCCCCGATCCGTTCCCAGATCTCGGCCCGGCTGTCCGGGTCCACGCCGTTGGTCGGCTCGTCCAGGATCAGCAGGGCCGGTTCGTGGAGCAGCGCGCAGGCCAGGGCCAGTTTCTTGTACATGCCCCCCGAGAGGGCGTCGGCCCGTCGGTCCAGGAAGGTCCCGAGGTCCATCACCTCCAGCAGGCGGTCCCGTCGTTGCCGCCAGGTGGTGCGGTCCAGGCAGAAGAGGTCCCCGAAGAACCGGAGGTTTTCGTCCACGGTGAGGTCGCCGTACAGGCTGTAGCGTTCCGGCATGTAGCCGAAGGACTCCTGGACCCCCGAGGTCCGGTCCTGGGGGTCCTTCCCCAGGATTCGCACCTGACCCTCCGAGGGGCGAATCAGGCCCGCCAGGCACCGGAGGGTGGTGGTCTTGCCGGCGGCATCGGGGCCCACGAGGCCGATGACCTCCCCGGGGCTGGCCTCGAAGGAGAGGCCCCGGAGGACCTCCGTGGTCCCGAAGCGGTGGCGAAGGTCCCGGACTTCCAGCACGGGGTCCATCAAGACCCGCCTCCCGGCCCGTCGCCGGGTCCCGCCAGACGGACCTCGACGGGCATGCCGGGCCGCAGTCGGCGGGAGGCATCCCGGATCACGGCCTCGACGGCATAGACCAGCCGATCCCGGTCTTCCCGGGTCTGGATCGTCCGGGGCGTGAACTCGGCCTCGCGAGAGACCCGGCGGACCGTTCCCTGGAAGCGCTCCCCGGGCCACGGGTCGGCCTGCACGTCCACCCGGATCCCGACCTCCACCCGGGCCAGGTCCCGATTCGGCACGTAGAAGGTCACCGTCAGTTCCTCGTCGTCGGTGATCTCCAGGATCAGGGTTCCGGGCAGGGCCAGTTCCCCCGGTTCCCGGGCCCGGAGGGTCACGACCCCGGACCGTGGGGCCTTCAGGAGGCATTCCCCGGCGGTGACCCGGATGCGATCCAGGGCGGCCTCTGCCGCGGCCACCTGCCGTTGGGCCGCCTCCACCTGCCGCTCCGCCGCCCGGGCCTGGGCCTCGGCGGCCCGGGCCTGCTGCCGGGCGGCGTCGAGCCCCTGGAGGGCCGCCTGATGCCGCAGGGACAGGTCCTCGGCGGTGGTCTCCAGGGTCTCCCGTTGGGCCGTGGGAAGGGCCCCTTCCCGGTCCAGACGCACCGCGCGCTCGGACTGGCGCCGGGCATTCCGGGCCTGGGCCGACACCGACCCGGCCTGGGCCTGCTGGACGCGGGCCTGTCCCACGACCGCCCGCGTGCCTGCTGCAACGGCCTCCGCCTGGGCCTCGGCGGCCAGGACCTGGGCTCGGGCCGCCTGGAGTCGCGCCTCGGCCTCCCGCACTGCCGCGACCGGTTCCTGGCAGTCCAGGTCCACCAGCACGTCCCCTTCCCGGACCCGGTCCCCCTCCTGGACCCGGATGGCCTCGATGCGGGCCGCGATCCGGGCCGTCACCGCCACCCGGGTCCCCTCCAGCACCCCCGAGGACCCGGGCGGCGCCTCCTGGTCCCGGCGCTGGCGGTGGAGATGCCAGGCCAGCAGCGATGACAGCAGCAGCGCGAGCACCCCCAGCACCCCCACGAATCGCCTCATGCCTCCTCCTGTCGGTCGCGTTCCAGGATGCCCCGGAACAGGATGTCGGCCACTTCCGTTGCTCCGGCGCTGGTCATCGCCCCCCGGGGGTCGTCCCCCAGGACTCCCCGGGCCAGTCGGGGGACCAGCATTGGCAGGGCGATGGCGCCGAAGAGAGAGGTCATCACGAATCCCAGGTCCAGGTCTCTCCGCACCAGGCCCTGGCGCACGGCCCGCTCGAGAACCGCCATCGCGGCCCGCTGGTTCTCCCAGATCGGTTCCATCGCGGCGGGGTCCAGGGGACTGTCCTCCCGGAGCAGTTCCGAGAACATCAATCGGAAGAAGGGCCGATGGTCGTCCAGTTCCGCCACCAGGGACTCCAGGAAGGCCCGCAGATGGGCCTCCGTCAACCGGTCCGCCTCGCCCAGTTGATCGATGACGCCTCGCAGTCGCCGGATACGGGGTCGCATCACCTCCCGGAGCAGCCCCTCCTTGGACCCGAAGTAGTAGCCCACCTGGGAGACGTTGCACCGGGCCCGCCGGGCGATCTGACGCACCGAGGCCCCCCGGTAGCCCCGGGTCGCGAAGAGGTGCTCGGCGGCCTCCAGGAGCCGGTCCCGGGTCTCCGGCGCCGGCAAATCAGGGGGAGAGACCACCCCGGATTCGCTGCCCGGGACGGGAGTCTCTTCCCCGATGTCCGGCCATGTCGGCGTTGGACCGGGGGCATCGGTGGCTCTTCCCTTCATGAGGGGACCGTAGCACCCCGACGCCTTCGTGTCAAACAAACGTTTGAATCATTCCGGGTGGTCGTTGCTGTTGGCCCGGTAGGGTAGAATGCCGCGCCCGGACGACAGGAGTTGTTCATGGGACGGCCTTGGGAGGGAATGCTGGCCTCGCTGCTGGAAGGGATGCACGACGGGCGCGTTGCCGCGGTGCTGGGAGGTCCACTCCGGGAGCCCTTGGAGGAGTTCCTCGTGCGGGGGCTCCCGGGCCGGATCCGGGAACGGCTCGGGGCCTCCGGCGTGGAGGTCCCCGAGGCTCCGGACCCGGAAGGGGAGGACCCGGCTCCCCTCTGGGAGTGGGCCGTCGAGGAGCACGCCGAGGCCGGTCGGGCCCTGGCCGAGGCCCTGGCGATCTGCATCGGAGAGTTCGTGCAGGGGCACCGCGACGAGGTGCTCCGGGCGATGGCGGATCGGGGCGAGGCGCCGGCGACCGACCTGGAGGATCGGGTCCGGGGGGCGGTGGCGGTGCTGGACCAGGCCCGGGGACTGCTGGTGCGACTGGAGGACCCGGATCTCCCGAGGGATGAGGAGGCGCTGCACGGGCTGGTGGATCCGGTCGTGGAGTCCCTCGAGGAGGCCCGGTCCGTGCTCCAGGAGGTCGAGATGGACGAGGCGATCCTGGGGACCACGTCTCCAGGAGGACCAGCCCGGGGTCGGCGCCGAGAGGCCTGGCTGCTGGAGGCCGCCATCCACCGTGCGGTGGCGAATCGCCTGGGACCGCCGGTCCAGGGCCGCGGAGTCGGGACGCCGGAGCAGCAGAGCGCCCTGCTGGATGCCATCGTGGCGATGCAGGAGGCGCTGACGATCGAGGCGGACCCGGCCACGCTGCTGGACCTGGCGGACCTGCGCCTGGCCAAGGGGGACACCGGGGAGGCCCGGGTCCTGGTGGGGCATGTCCGGGAGGCGGGCGTCGAGGAGGACCTCCTGAAACGGGCCGAGGCCCTGGAGAAGGCCATCGAGGAGGCCTCTCCGCTGGCCAAGGACCGGCGGTGCTTCGTGGCGACGGCGGCCCTGTCGGAGGACGCACCGGAACTGGAGGTCCTTCGGGCCTGGCGGGATCGGCGCCTGCTTCCCCGCTGGTGGGGGCGCCTCCTGGTCCGGTGCTACTATCGATGCTCGCCGCCCCTGGCCCGGTGGCTGGCCCGGTCTCCTGGTCCCCGGGCCTTCGTGGGGCAACGGCTGGTCCGCCCCCTTGCGAGACGCCTGGAACGCTCCTCCTGACGGCCTCCTGTCGTTTTCTTGGGGCCAGGACCACCTCCCCCCTAGAATGGCTCCGTGGACACGGGGGACCCGGTGGAAGCGGCCCGGTATTGCAGGACCTGCCGGCGAACCTACCGGGCGGGGGTCGAGACCTGTCCCCTGGACCTTGGTCCCCTGGAGTCCCTTCCGACGGAACTTCCCCGGATCGGTCAGTGGGTGAACCGCCGCTATCTGGTCCAGGACCGGATCGCCGACGGGGGCATGGGGGTCGTCTTCCTGGCCCATGACAGCCATCGAAGGTACCCCGTGGCCCTGAAGGTCCTCCGACCCTCGCTGGCGCTCCAGGAGACGGCGACCCAGCGCTTCTTTCGAGAGGCCCGGGCCGCGGGGCGCCTGTCCCATCCCAACGTCGTGGCGTTGTTCGACTTCGGGGTGTCTCTCGAGGGATGGCTGTTCCTGGCCATGGAACGGGTCGAGGGGGAGACCCTGGCCCTGCGGTTGGCCCGCCGGGGACGGCTCCCGGTGCCGGAGGCCCTGCTGGCGGCCCACGGGATCGCCGAGGCCCTCGTCCACGCCCATGCCCACGGTGTCGTCCACCGGGACCTGAAGCCCGAAAACATCGTGATCGGCAGCCAGGACCCCGACGGTGGCGCCGTGAAGGTGCTGGACTTCGGCATCGCCGCCATCGCCGACATCCCGGTCCGAGGCGCCCTGGATCGGGGGGAGGTCCTGGGAACCCCGTCGTACATGAGCCCCGAGCAGGTCCGCGGGGACGTCGTCGATCCTCGTAGCGACCTCTATTCCCTGGGCATGCTGATCTTCGAGATGCTCTCGGGTCGTCCTCCCTTCGAGGGAGCGACCCCGGTCGAGGTGATGCGTCGCCAGATCCAGGACCCGATGCCCCCGTTGCCGGCCCTGACCCTGGACTACGGCCTTCGGAAGGAACTCCAGGGGCTTCTGCTGGACCTGACGCAGAAGGACCCGGCCCGGCGTCCACCGGACGCGGTCGTGGTGCGGGATCGGCTCCGGGGAATCCTCAATGCCCTGACGCTCCAGGAGGTCGATGCCTCCGAGGGGCGCATCCTGGCCGATGCCCTGGCGCCTCTCCGGTCCCTGATCCCCTTCCACGAACGTCCGACCCTGGACCTGGCGGCGGTTCCGGTCCCCGAGAGGTCCTCCGGGATGGGCGGTCTCGGGGTCGCCCGGATCGCCGAGGTCGCGGCACCGGTCCCCGTTCCGGTACCCGGTCCCAGGGTGCGCCTGGTCTCCCTGGGGCCTGTGGCGGAGTGGGAGATGCCTGCATTCCATTCCCTCCCGGTCGGGCGACCTGAAGAGGAGGGCCCGAGGGCCCGGGAGGTCTTCGCGACACTGGTCCACGCGGAGTTCGACTGGGCCGACGCCGATCGGGAGGCCCGGGAGGTCTTTCGTCCCGAGATCGAGGCCTTCGAGACGGCGGTGATGGCCGACGGGGCCTGCCTGTGTTTCGATGACGGTCGGGAACTGCGCCTGGTCTACGGGTTGTTCGACTCGGCGGACAATCCCGTGGAACAGGGCATCCGGGCCGCCCGGGACCTGGAGCGTCGGGTTGCCCGCTTCCGGAGGGACACGGGGTACCCGGTGCAGTGCCGGATCGGGGTGGCCTCGGGGCCCCTGGCAAGACACCTCGTGCGGCTCACGGCTCCGGACCAGGGCGTCCGGGGATCCCGCCTGGATGTGGCCGTGCGTCTGTGTCGGATGGCGCTTCCGGGCCAGACCCTGCTGGACGAGGTCTCTCGTCGTCACCTGCCCCCGGTCCCGGCGTTCCCGGAGGTGGCCCGCCTGCGGGTCCGGGGGGAGCCGCGGCCCAGCATCCTCTACCGACTGGACCCCTCCTGAGGATCGTGCGGGACGCGGAACCGCAGGATACCGGGTCGTTCCCGACAGGCTCCTAGGCCGCGCGGGACATCGCCTCGATGCGGGTCGACAACTCCCCGGCGAGGACCCGGTAGGCCCGGGCGCCCGGCGATGCGGGATCGAAGTCGAAGACGGGCACCCCGGCCATCTGGGCCTGGGCGAGAGCCGTGCTGACAGGGATTCGGGTCTGGGTCACCAGGCCCGCGAAGCGGCTCTCCAGTTCCTTCAGCACTGCCCCCGTGACCCGGGAGTTCCGGCGGTCCACCCGGGTGGGGAGGATGCCCAGGGGCCGCACCTCGTGGTCCAGGCGGTCCCGGAGGGTCGCCACCACTTCCATGAGGTCGGACACCCCTGCCAGGGCCAGCACGCTCATCTCGCAGGGGATCACCAGTCCATCGGCGGCCATCAGGGCGTTGAGCGTCAGGTTGCCGAGGTTCGGCGGGCAGTCCAGAACGATCAGGTCGAAGTCCGGACGGATCGGACGAAGGGCCTGGCGCAGCAGGAATTCCTTGCCGATGCGTCCTGCGAGGACCCCCTCGGCCGAAGCCAGATTGCGGTCCGAGGGCGTGACGTAGAGCCTCTCCTCGGCCGTTGCGCGGACCAGGGGCCGAAGGTCCCGGTTGCTTCCCAGCAGCACCTCGGCCAGTCCCCACCCGTCGCTGCCGGACTTCAGGAGCCCCCGGAGGGACCGCTCGACATGGCCCTGGCCGTCGAGGTCGATCAGCAGGGTTCGGCGACGGGCGAACCGGGCCATCGCGATGGCGAGGTTCACCGCCGTGGTGGTCTTGCCGACGCCTCCCTTCTGGGCTGCGACCGCCAGCACGGTGGCTCCCGACGTGTCCTCGGTGAGGCGGCTCGTCCAGCGCAGCAGCCGGTCGGAGATGGTCATGTGGGCCTCCCTCAGTTTCCGGGTACGAGTCGCATGGGGCGATTGCAATGGGGACAGGGGGCCCCCCGCCCGGTCTGGCGGGTTCGGGGCAGGCGGACCCCGCACCGTTCGCAGAGCCAGACCTGTCGGACGTAGGACCCTGGTCCCGGCGGCCCCCGGCGACGTTCCTCGGTCGGGGTCTCCTCCGCTGCGGGGTCGCGGTCGGCGGTCGCTTCCCGGGGGGATTCGGGACCGGGCGTCTCCGCCGGTGCCGGGGTCGGGTCGGGCGGCGGCGTCAGGTCCTCTCCCAGGGCCTTCCGGACGTGGTAGCGAACCCAGTGGGCGGTCCGAATGCCCTCGGCGACGATGCCCCCGGCCACGCCGGTTCTGCCTGGGGTGCCGTGTCCCGCGAGCCTTCCGACCGCCTCGGCCAACGGGGCAAGTTCCGGCAGGTCGTCGGTGGCCTCGAAGATCCTCTGGAGGTCCCAGTGGATCGGTGCCGGCCGGCCGCGGCCCTGGGCCAGGGCCCGGAGGAACTTCTCTGCGCTCTGGGAGGCCTGGTAGAGGGCCATCGACAGGCTCCCGGGCCTGCGGCTCAGGTCCTCCGCGTCCCGAAGGTCGTCCTCGGCCTCTTCCAGCATCTCGCTCACGGCGGGGTCGTCGGTCATGGTGCCCTCGCTACAGGTCAGCGTTCCTGGTGGGATTCTATCGAGGAAGGGGTTTGGACTGGAAGGAAACGACATCTCCCCGGTTCCGGTCCCCGGGACGAGGGGCCCCTTCGTTCGGACGGCGCCACGGTGGTGGCAAGGCCTCCTCTCCTTCCAGTGGGCGCAGGCATCCATGGCGGGATGGTCGTCAGGTCAGTTCCCGGTGGTTCAGGGTGACGGTCCTGCCGGTCTGCCGCAGCCCTTCGGCCACCTCCTCGGCCATCGCCACCGACCGGTGCTGACCGCCGGTGCACCCGAAGGCGACCGTCAGGACCGGACGTCCCTCGGCCTCGTGCAGGGGCAGCGTCGTGGCCAGCAGGTCCACGATCCGCTGGCGGGTGGCGGACCACTCGGGACGGCCCCGGAGCCATTCCCGCACCGGGGCATCCTGGCCGGTCAGGGGCCGCAGGGCATCCTCGAAGAACGGGTTGGGAAGGCCGCGGCAGTCCAGGACGTAGTCGGCCTCCCGGGGCACGCCGTTGCGGTAGGAGAAGGAGGTCAGGAGGATTCCCATCTCCCGCTGGGGACCTCCCCAGGCGCCCTGGATCAGGGACTTGAGGCGGTGGACGTTCAGGTCGGTGGTGTCGATGACCCACGTCGCCTGTTCCCGGATGGGTTCCAGCAGGCGCCGCTCCTGCAGGATTGCCTCGGTGAGGGACCCGGCCTCGGCCTCCAGGGGGTGCCGCCGGCGGGTCGCCGAGAAGCGTCGCAGCAGTTCCTCGTCCTGGGTGTCCAGGAACAGCACGTCCACCGGCTGCCCCAGGGCCCGGACCCGGCCGAGGACCTCGGAAAAGTGGGCCAGGAAGGTCTTTTCCCGGACGTCCACTCCCAGGGCGACCCGCCGCACCTGATCATGGTCCTTCGCCAGGAAGAGGAAGGTGTCCAGCAGGGGCAGTGGCAGATTGTCGATGCAGAAGAAGCCCGCGTCCTCCAGAGCCCGGATCGCCGTGGTCCGGCCGGATCCCGAGAGCCCCGTGACGATCACCAGGTGCGAGAGGTTCATCGGGAGGCTTCTCCGAGGGGGCCCTGGGCCTCAGTTGCGCGCCTTCCGGCGCTCCTGCAGCAGGTCCTTGTGCCGTTGCACCTGCCGTTCCACCTTGTCCAGCGCGCCGTCCACCGCCGGCTCGATATCCTCCGTGGTCTTCTCCGACGCCTTGAAGACCTCGCCTCGACTGCTGACCACGACCTCCACGGTGGTCCAGGCCTTCTCCGTGGCCAGGATGACCCGCACCTCGCTGTTTCCGTTCAGCAGCCCCTCCAGGCGCTTGCGCACCTTCTGCTCGATGAACGCCTTCAACTCCTCGCTGGCCTCGAACTGCCGAAGGACGAACGTCATCTCCATGGCTTTCTCCCTTCCGCGGAGCGGCGTTCCCGCCCCGCTCCCGCAGGTCGTCCCGGGGGCCATCCCCGGGGCGTCTCTCCCGGAGCCGGCTTGCCGAACCGGCGACCCTCCTTGTCAGAGTCCCGCCAGGCCCTGGGGTCCCCTTCCGAGGGGTCACACCAGGGCGCGCCGCCGGGAGGAGGGGAGGATCCCCAGCGCCTCCCGGTACTTCGCCACCGTTCGTCGGGCGATCACCACGTTCACCGCCCGGAGCCGCTCCACGATCTCCTGGTCCGAGAGGGGGGACCTGGGGTCCTCCGCCTCGACGATGGCCTTGATCTGTGCCTTGACCGCCTCGCTGGCCTGGTCCTCCCCCTGGACGCTGCCGATCCGGCTGTTGAAGAAGTACTTCAGTTCGAAGATTCCCCGGGGGGTGTGGACGTACTTGTTCGACGTCACGCGGCTGATCGTGGACTCGTGCATGCCCACGTCCTCGGCGACGTCCCGCAGCACCAGAGGCCGCAGGTGCGTGACGCCATGGTCCAGGAAGTCCCGCTGGAAGCGCATGATGCTCTCGGTGACCTTCCGGATCGTGCTCTGGCGTTGCTGGATGCTCCGGATCAGCCACATCGCGGACCGCAGCTTGTCCTGGACGAAGTCCTTCGCCTCCCCGTGGGACTGACCCGACAGCACGCTCTCGTAGTAGGCGCTGATCCGGAGCCGGGGCAGCCCGTCCTCGTTGAGCACCGTGACATACTCGTCCCCGACCCGGAAGACATAGACATCCGGCTGGACGTAGATCACGTCATCCTGGTTGAAGGCTCGACCAGGCCGGGGGTCCATCCGGCAGACCGTCTCCACCAGGGACTTCACCTCGTCCAGCGAGCACCGAAGACCCCGGGCGATGGCGCTGAAGTTCCGTCGTTCCAGTTCCGGCAGATAGCGCTCCAGCAGCAGGTGGAGCCGCTCGTTCTTGGGGTGATGGGTTCGGGCCTGGATCAACAGGCACTCCTGGAGGTCCCGGGCGCCGACGCCCACGGGGTCGAAGGTCTGGATCCGCCGCAGGACCCTCCGGACCCGTTCCTCCGGGACCCCCAGCCGCGCGGCTGCCTCCTCCACCGTGAGGTCCTTCAGGAAGCCGTCCTCGTTCAGGTTCCCCACCAGGAAGGCCCCGATCTCCCGGTCCGCCTCCCGGAGGTCCGAGAGCTGCAACTGCCAGAGCAGGTGGTCCGTCAGGTTGGTCCGGTGACTGACGGTCGCCTCCACCGACGGGTACTCCTCGTTGGAGACCCGGACCTGGGGCCCGCTGCTGAACCGGCCGTAGTCCTCGACAAACTGCTCCCACTGGACCTCCTGATCCGGGGAGGTCGGCTCCCGGTCCGGGGCCTCGCCGACGGACTCCTCCGGTTCCGGCCGGGAGGGCGCGACCGGCGGTTCGCCCTCGGAGACCTCTCGGGCCGCGTCGTCGTAGGACAGGGTCTGCTCGTCGATCCCGTCCTCCTCCAGGACCGGGTTCGACTCCAGTTGCTGGCGGACTTCCTCGACCAGTTCCATCCGGGACAGTTGCAGCAGGCGGATGGCCATCTGCAACTGGGGGGTCAGCACCAGTTTCTGAAGGAGTTTGAGGGACTGCTCCTGCCGGATTTCCATCGCCACCAGTTCTTCAAGCCGCGCCGGCCCTTCGCCTGGGCCAGACAAGTCCATTATGAAGCCGGGTCCGGACCTTGTAAAGGCGGCGGACGCCTGGACAGGTCACCGGCAGGAGGGGAAGGGCTCCGTTCCTTCCGGCGCCCCGCCGCCGAGTCGCGGCGCGTCCCCTTCTCCGGGCCTCGCTCTCGGCCCCGCGGCCGCCCCGCTCGCGCGGCCCGCCCTGGACATCCCTCCCGGGAGGGATAGACTCGGCCTATCGGAGACACGGGAGCCGGACATCGAGACGATCGGCCGACCACGATGGGAAGCGGGGCTCAGCCTGGCAGACGTGGACGCGGTGCGCCTGCTGCTCCGGGGAGGGTCGGTGGTGGACTGGCCCCGGCTCCATCTGGCCACGACCGACGAGGCGGCGGCCTTCCTCCGGGTGAACGGCTACGACCTGCAGGAGCCCCAGGCCCAGCAGCGACTCCGGGACCTGCTGTGGCGATCCGTGGAGTACCTGGAGAGGACCTTCGACTACCGGTTTCCCCGGGAACTGACCCGACCCGATTCGACCCTGGACCTGCTGATGGTTGCCTCGGACATCCGGAATCCCTGGCAGCGCATCGCCTGCGTGCTGCTCAAGTCGATGCACATCATCAATCACGTCGAGGCCACCGAGTTGCGGGCCCGCCTGCCCCTGGACGAGGAGGTGCTGTTCCACCGGGCCTCCGAGGCCCTGGACCGGGCGGTGCACGAACTGCAGGCCGAGGGGATCACGCTGGTCTCCTACCGGTCGAGCCGGAAGTCCGCCCACAGCCTCTTCACCAAGATCCTCGGCCGCAAGATCACGGTGGCGGCCCAGATCTATGACCGGGTCCGGTGCCGCCTGGTCTGCGAGAAGGCCAGGGACATCGTTCCGCTGCTCGCGGGCCTCAAGGACCGCCTGCTGGCATGGAACTACGTGGTTCCGGGTCAGTCCCGGAACGAGATCGTCCGCAACGAGGAACTCGTGGAGGCCCTCCGGGCGGACCCCGATGCCCGGCGCCGCCTGTGGATCCGACTCGCAGTGGAGGATGCGGCGGACCGCCAGGACTGGAACCGCTTCTCGGCAGCGGGGTTCCGCATGGTGAACTTCGTCGTGGACCTGCCCATCCCGGTTCCGGAGCGGACGAAGGTCCATTCCGTGGGGGATCGCCTGGGGTTCCTGGTGATGCAGCCGGTGGAGTTCCAGGTGTTCGACCGCCAGACCTGGGACCGCAACGAGGAGGGGGAGGGGAGCCACCCCCGCTACAAGGACCGGCAGCGCTGGGAGGTGATCCGCCGCCTCGAGCGGGAAGGGGAGATGGGGGGCGGCGCCTAGGGTCTCTCGGGGCCCGTCCGGCGCAGCATCCGCCGGACCTCCCGATGGACCTCCCGGGCCGTCGGTCGGGTCCGAGGGTCCGCTGCCAGCATGGCCTCGACCAGGGCCGTCAGGGGCGGATCGGCAGACCGCAGGGACCGGAGGTCCGGCCAACGGGTCCGGGCCACCTCCCGGGGAGTCACGGCAGTTCCGGGGAGATCCAGGACCCCGAGGACCCGGCAGGTCAGCCACCCCATCGAGGCGACTTCCGAGGCGGTCGTCGGGGCGGCTCCCTCCAGGACCTCCGCGGCAACGTAGGGGATCGTGCCGGTCTGGAGGCCCTCTCCGGGTCCATGGGAACCCGGTCGGTCGCCCCGGAGGTCCACCAGCACTCCCCGGCCCCGGGGCGTGAGGATCAGGTTGCCCGGGGAGACGTCGCCGTGGAGCCTCGGGGCTGCGGGACTGTCCTCGTGCAGCCACGCCAGGCCCTTGGCCAGGTCCGCGAGGATCGGGAGCCACCGGGGAGACGGGAGGGGCCCCTCCGCCAGGGCCTGCCGCAGGGCCCGGCCCGGAACCTGGCGGAAGAGGTGCCAGACCACCCCGTCGGGGTCGATGCTCCAGCCCACCAGGCGTTCGACCCGGGGATGCGGGGGGGCGATGCCCTCCAAGTCGGGCGGGGGCGGCCAGGGGACCCCCGGACGCCGGGGGTCATAGCGACGGACCACCAGGGGTCTTCCCCGGACCGTGCAGGCCCAGGTCTCGCAGTGGGGGCGCAGCGAGAGGGGCTGGCGCAAGCGCAGAACGGCCGGATCGAAGGTTCCTGGGACGTCCATCCTGCTCCCGTCTCCGAGGGGCTGCGGTGGGACCCCGCCTGGCCGGGCGAGGGCGGCCGGTCAGTGGGACTCTTCCAGGTCCCGGATCTGCTCGTAGAGTTTCCGGACGGCCCGAGGTGGGTCCCGAGGCACCACGACGTTGAGGCGGACCCACAGGTCGCCCCGTCCCCCGCCCCCCAGGCGAGGCATTCCCTCGCCCACGATCCGGATTTCGTCCCCCGGCTGGCTGCCCTTCGGGATCGTCACCTGCAACGGACCGAGGATCCCCTCCAACGTCCGTTTCCTTCCCAGCACGGCCTCGTGGACCGGGATGCTCATCTCCATCACGAGGTCGTCCCCCTCGCGCTTGAAGCGTGGGTCGTCCTGGACCTGACAGACCACGTAGAGGTCGCCCGCCGTCCCCGAACCCATGCCTCCGGCCCGGGGCACCCGCAGGGTGTTGCCCGTGTCCACGCCTGGGGGGATGCGAACCGTCAATCGGTCCTCCTGGTGGCCCCGGCCCGTGCCATGACACTGAGGGCAGGTGTTTCGCAGGATGCGACCGGCGCCCCGGCAATGGGGGCACGTGGTGGTGATGGTGAAGAGGCCCTGGCTGTGGGCGACCCGGCCATGTCCCCGGCACGCGGGGCACACCTCCGGGGCACTGCCCGGTGCCGCGCCGCTCCCCTTGCAGGAATCGCAGATGACCTCCCGGGAGATCCGGACCTCCTTCTCGATCCCGGTGGCGGCCTCCTGCAGCGTGATGGTCACCTGGACCTGCTGGTCCCGTCCGCGATGGGCCGACCGCCGGGACGAGGAGCGGCCGAAGAGGCTTCCCAACAGGTCCTCGAGGCCACCCTCGCCCTGGAAGAACTGGTCGAAGATGCTGAAGAAGTCCTCTGGCGAGGGGTTGTAGCCGCGGCCCTTCAGGCCGGCCTCTCCGTAGCGGTCGTAGATGGCTCGCTTCTCCGGGTCCGAGAGGACGTCCCAGGCCTCGGCGATGGCCTTCATCTTCTCCGCCGCCGAGGGGTCGTCGGGGTTCCGATCGGGATGGTATTGGAGGGCCAGGCGGCGGAAGGCCTTCTTGATCTCCTCCCGATCCGCGTCGCGGGAGACACCGAGAACCTGGTAGTAGTCCGGCGCGCTCATGGCCTGCCAAGAAAGGGGCCGGAGAGGGCGTTTGTCAATCCCCGGCTCCGCATTTTGTGCTTCGGATTCCCCTGAGGCCTGATCTATCGTCGGCAGGGAGTCGCGTTCAGGAGGGGACATGCGTCGCAGCACGGCGTGGTTTCTGGCAGGGTGGTGGGCGGCGATGCTGCTGGGGTGTTCCGGCGCGGGAGGAACCGGCGGGTCCGACCTTCCGGGGGATCCCGCGGCGGTGGACCTCGGGAGCGAAGACCCGGGAGGCATTCCCGAGGTCTCTGAAGACGAAGACCGGGGGGAGTTCCGGGACCCTGGGTCTGGGGAGACGGTCGAGGATGCCGGTGGCGACCGGGATGCTGACAACGACCTGGAGCCGGTCCCGGACCCGGGAGCCGGGGATCCCGGCAAGGAACTTCCGGAAGACCCAGGGCCACCGGAGGACTCCCGGTGGGATCCCGGGGCGCAAGAGGACCCCGGGGAAGGCAGGGATCCGGGAGGAGGAGGCGATCCGGCGTCGGAGACTGGTTCCGGGGATCCGGGGGGGGAGGACCCGGGGCCCGGTCCCTTCACGGTCCGGGCCCGGCCGGCCCGACCGGAGGACGTGGTGGCCTCCTATCTCATGTCCGTGAGCCCGACGGCCTGGAACCTGTTCGGGGGGGAGTCCTTGCCCCTGGGACGGCACTTCGATTCCGAGATGGGCCACGTGGGATACCACTCGGCCCTCCGGTTTCCGGGCCTGGCGATTCCCCCGGGGGCACGGGTCCTCACGGCGAGCCTGTCGTTCCTGCCCACGAACGAGGTCGATTCCTCGAACATCCTGTGGCTGGCCATCCATGCCGAGAAGGCGCCGGACAGTCCGCCCCTCTCCCTGACGGACAATGACCGGGGGCGTCCCGACCAGCGCCTGCAGACCGATGCGGGGATCGACCAGTGGGTGATCCGGTGCAACGCCTCCTGCACGGACCTGACCGAGTACGACTGCCCTCAGCGGAAGCGGGATTGCTGGGACCGGACGGTCCGCTACCAGTGTCCCAAGGACCTGAGGGCCCTCGTCCAGGAGGTGGTGGACCTGCCCGGGTGGCAGTCGGGCAACGCCCTGACCCTGATCCTGGAGCCCAACGTGCCCCAGGACTACCTGGACCGGGACACGGGGGCCCGGCACATCGTGGGTGTCGAGGAGGGACGACCCGAGGAGGACCGTCCTCTGCTCGAGGTGACCTGGGAGTGGCCGTGAATCGCCTCCACGCGGGGAAGGTCTCCGCTCCTCCCCCCACGCCGCGCACTGGTCACGGTGGGCCCCCTTCTCCGGGCCTCGATCGCGGTCGTCCGAGAGATATGCAGTCTATTCGGGACGTTGGGGCCGGTCATTCGGTGACTGTCCCCTAGGGGCCCCGGACGCAGCGGGTGGCGGCGCTGCCCATCGACTGGCCCGGCGGGGGGACGTTCACGGCGGCGTCGTAGAAGGTCACGTACCAGGAACGGAGGTCCGCTACGGAGGCCTTCCGGACCTGGGTGTTGGACCAGAACAGGTTGCACAGCCAGTCGAAGGAACTGTCCAGGTAGCATTTCCTGGAAGGGTCCCCGGGCTTTTCCACGGGGCCCTGGTTCATGCCGCACCCCTTGCAGGAGTCGGGGATGGGGTCCGGGGGGTCGATCGTGGTGGCGTGCACCGGGCAGGACCCGTTGGGCCCGGTGTTGGCGTCGCAGCCCACGATCAGGGTCCGCAACTCGTCGATGGTCGGAAGTCGCCAGTCGGTGTAGCCAGCAAACTGCTCCTGGTTCAGCAGGTTGCAGCTCTCCCGGGCGGTCGTGAGGTCCGAGTTCGAGGTGTACCCCTTCTGCCAGGTGAGCCCGGTGTGGGTATCGGTCAGGGTGCCGTTGCAGTTGTCCCGCATGCCCCAGGGACTGACCGGGTACTGGCAGGGGGGGCCCGGATCGACCCAGGTGTCGGTGCCGCCCGGGTCCTGGGGAGGGACGCCGGGATCCACGGGAGGATTCCCGGGATCCACGCTTCCCGGGTCCCGTCCCGGGTCGGGCATCTCGGATCCGCCGGGGTCCGCCGGGGGTACCCATCCGTCGGGGCCTCCGGGGTCCCCGGGACCATCGTCCCGGACCTGCCCGCAGGACTCGGCGTAGCAGATGTCGAGCAGCAGCCCCGGATCGGGTCGGGGGACGTCGTTGCTGGCCGGGGAGGAGGACCCCCCGCAGGCCAGGGCCGTCAGCAGCCACGGGACCAGCAGCAGGCGATTCATCGGGCCACCTCCTGACGGCGGCATTCTATCGGAACCAGGGACCCGAAACGAGGGGGCGCACGTCCCCGTCGGGATCGGCAAGGGGGGATGCCCATCCGAGGGAAGGGTCGCCTCAGACCCGGACCCGGAACTCCTTCCAGGCCGCATGCCTCAACTGGTCCCGGAAGCGGGGGTCGGCGACGCTGATGAGGTTCCGGATGAACCGGTGCTGGTCGATGCCGGACAACTGGGCGACGCCGTGCTCCGTCACCAGGAAGAAGCGGGCACCGTCCCGCCCCCCCATCAGGTCGGGGCCGATGTAGGAGATGGGGGTCCCCTCCGGCAGGAACGGGAAGATCGAGGATCGCACCTTTCCCTCGGGGGTGGTGTGGGTGGATTTCATGCAGAAGTAGGAGATGCCGCCCTTCGAGAGCCCCCGGTTGATCGTCGCTCCGCCCCCGACTCCCGAGAAGTGGTTCCGGTCCCGGCCGCCGGCGTTGATGTGCCCCTGGAAGTCGATCGAGAGGCAGTTGTTGATGCCCATGCCGTAGTGGAATCCCTCGGGGATCACGACCCGGGAGGCCGGGGCCACGATCGCCGCCGGATTGTTGTGGAGTTTCCGGTAGAAATCGCTGCCCTCGGTGCAGATGGTGAAGGTCGCCACCATCTTGCCGTCCAGCATCGTGCGCCGTCCATCCCGTTCGATGAAGTGGGTCCCGGCGATCTTTCCCGCCTCGAAGAGGTCCCAGGTGAAGGGCTCCAGCATCTCGGTGTAGCACCGGCCGGTCCACGAGGAGTGCCGGAGGTGCTTGATCACCAGGACGCCGGTCCCCCCGAATCCCACCTGGATGGCCCGTCCGGCAGTGAAGCGCAGGTTCGTCTCGATGTGGTTCGCGGCGTTCTCGGCGATGGTCACCTCCGCCGGGGCCGGGTTGTCGAAGGAGTTCGCCGGGAGGGCCGGGAGCCGTCCATGGTCCTCCACCACGAAGAGCTTCCCCGCCCGGGCCAGCCCTTCGAACTTCTGGATGGACACCGTGTTCGGGGCGTCGTCGCCGTATCCCCGGGTGAAGGGGTACTCGGGGTTCAGGTAGAGCAGGATGTTGATGGTCTTGAACTCCAGCGCCTTGTCCAGGATCTCCCCATTGGCGCCGTTGGCGAGTCCGTGCGATAGCAGCCCCTCCTCGTTCGGAGGGGTCATCACCAGCACGAACGTGTCCACCTGGGGGTTGTTGTCGGGGTCGAACCCCATGCTGTCCACCGCGTCCGGGAAGTGGATGGACTGCATCCGGGTGATGCCCATCCGGGTGGTGTTGCGCCCGACGTATTCGCCATAGAGCATCCGGGTGATGAGATTGTCGGGGATCACCGCGTTGGTGGCCGGTCCGATGAAGGGCGACGTGAAGGTGATCCGGCGCCGCTGGAGTTCCTCGTAGTGGGCGATCAGGCGTCGCAGGCCATCCAGTTTCTTCGTGGTCAGGTGGAACTTCCGGGCCAGCCGCCCCGCCAGCGACTCGGCCGCCGCCGAGGTGGCGAGGCCCTCGAACCATCCCTTCGCCTGGAGGGCGTCCCCCAGGCACACGGTGTAGGGCGCCATGAACAGGGCCTGCCGGATGTCCAGGTCATGGAGGTCTTCCCGGAGGATGTGGGCCCAGAGGCTTTCGTAGAAGGTGGTCGGTTCCGAGGTGGCGAAGCCCGAGGCGACGGTCATCCCGGAACGCACGCTCCTTCGAAGGGCCTCCTCGTTGGACAGGACGCAGTCCGCGAAGAACGACGGGTAGGACGCCAGGGCCATCGGTGCTCCTCCTGGAAAGAGAGGTCATGCGGACCGCGCCCCTTTGCAAGCGATCGGTTGGGGCCGGTCCAGCCTGGCGCAATAACTAGCATCATCGAGAACGGGGAGCAAGAATCTCCTTTCAGGCCGAAAAACACCGGGGTGACGGGGAAAAGTCTTTGATACGGTAGGGTTTTTGGGGTCAGAGGGGATCAGGACATGCCCCGCAGACGACCCCGGACCGGGGAGGGACCGGCCAGGGGCCGTGCATAGTCCAGGAAGGCCTCGGTGACGTCCGGGCGTCGGGGGTCCAGATACTCCGGCGGCAATGCCCGGGTTTCCCGGGAGACGTTCCGCAGTTCCGTCCGGTCGTAGGAGACCCGATAGGACGGGCCCGGGTCCCGAAGCATGACGACGGACCCGTCGGGCCACTGCCCCGAGAGGGCGAAACGGACCGCCTGGCGGCCGCACTCCCGGGCCTCGACCGCATCGACCTCCGAGACCACCCCCGGGAAGGACCGCTGGAGGTAGCCGAAGGTATCGGCCCGGATCCGCAGTTTTCGTCCCAGGCGGCCCTCGACGCCGAGTCCCTGACGGACCTGGTCGGCGAGCCAGTCCCCCAGCATCCCGCTGCCCGACAGCTGGACGTTCGCGTGGGTGTCCCGTTCCACCTGCTTCGCGGCCTTTTCGGTGAGGGTTTCCGCGACGGTGCGACCTGCCGGGTCGGTTCCGTCCACGATTCCCTCGGAGACGGCCACGACGCAGCGCCCCAGGCGCCGGTAGACCTCCTCGACGTCCTCCAGGAAACGGTCCAGCAGGAATGGGCGTTCCGGGGGGTAGATCAGGTGCGGTCCGTCATCGGGGTCCCGGCGGAAGAGGGCCGATGCGGCCGTCAGGAAGCCCGCATGGCGGCCCATCACGACGTCGATCTTGATCCCGGGGAGGGATCGGTTGTCGAGGTCGTCGCCCAGGAAGGCCGAGGCCACGAAGCGGGCGGCGCTTCCGTATCCCGGGCAGTGGTCCGTGACCCGCAGGTCGTTGTCCACGGTCTTCGGGATGTGGAAGCAGAGAAGGTCGTAGCCCGCCGAGAGGGCCGCCTCGTGGACGATGTGGACCGTCTCGGCGGAGTCGTTGCCCCCGATGTAGAAGAAGAACCGGACCTCGTGGCGCCGCAGGACCTCGAACACCTGGTGGCACTCCTCGTGGGAGGGCTTGTGACGCACGCTGCCCAGGGCCGAGGAAGGGGTCCGGGCGACGTCCTCCAGTACGTCTCCGGGCTCGGCGAAGAGGTCCACGAAGTCATTCGTCAGGATGCCCCGGATGGCATGGCGGGCCCCCAGGAGCCTCGGAATGGCGCCGCTGGCCCGGGCCGCCTCGATCACGCCCACGAGGCTCTGGTTGATCACGGCCGTCGGCCCGCCGGACTGCCCGACGACAGCGTTTCCGGTGATGCGGTTCATGAGGACCTCCTGGTTGCACCCTGAGCGTTTCCCCGCCCCTGTCCCGGGGCCGGATGATGGGCCTTCTACGGGAGAGACGCCTCCTCGTCAAGATGCAGGGGATGGGGACGACGGGTGTCCGGGGGATCAGGTCTTCCGGGTCCGCCGGACCCGTCCGACGCCCCACAGGGCGAGCGGTAGCAGCCAGACCGGGAGGGTCGTCCGGGAAGCTCGGGAGGAGCACCCACCGCCCTTGCCTCCCGATCCGGCATCGCCCGCGGCATCGAGGGCCACCAGGTCCAGCGGGACCATTCCCTGGTCCGACTCCGCCCCATCTCCTGGATCCCGGGCGTCGGCCCCGGAATCCGGCAGGGCGGCATCGCCGCCCGGCAGGTCGCCGCCGGCGGTGTCGGTCCCGGCCACGTCCTCCCCGGGGCCATCGGGCCGCCCGGTGTCGCCGCCTGGCAGGTCCTCGATGATGGCGTCCCCGGCGGCATCCTCTCCTTCAGGGGTCCCGACGTCCTCCCCCTCGGGCAGTTCGGCGTCCTCCCCGGAATCGGGGGCAACCGGCTGGTCTCGGACCGAGAGGGAGACCGCGTCCGGGAGGCTGTTGACAAGGCCGTCGAAGACCACCAGCTGGAACACCACCACCGTGTCCTCGTCCACCAGGGGTGCCTGGAAGGTCGGGGAGACGGCGTGGGGGTCATCGAGGGTCACCTCGGGGCCCGCGACCTGCACCCAGGCGTACGTCAGGGGGTCCCCGTCGGGGTCGCCAGAGGCGGTGCCGTCCAGGTGCACCTCGGTCCCCTCGGGGACGTCCTGGTCCGGACCGGCATCGGCCACCGGGGCCCGATTGGCCACGCAGGCCGACGAGACGCAGCGATACCCCGCGATGCAGTCCCGCCCGTCGTCGCAGGTGCTCCGGCAGGTCCTCTCCTGGGTGCATCCCGCGTAGGGGCTGCAGTCCTCCGTGCCCCCGTCCCGACAGACGCCGTCGAGACAGGAGTCGGGCCGCACCAGGAGTCCGGCCACGCAGGAGTAGGAGTCGCCGCAGGCGGTCCCGTCGGGGCGCTTCTCGGCGATGCAGGCCCGGTTTGCCTCGGAACAGGTACCGACCCGGCACTCCTCGTCGAGACCCGAGCAGTCCTTCGGGCTCCCCCCGGTGCAGACCCCCGCCTGGCACTGGTCCGAGACGGTGCAGTAGAGACCATCCTCGCACCGGGTGCCATCCTCCTTGCTGGACCAGGCGACGGCCGTCTTCCCGGGCTGGCAGCTCTGGCATGGGTTTTCGGGATTCTGGGCGTTCGTGGCGTGGCACGTCCCCTCGATCAGGCATCCGCTGGACACCGGGTGCCCGCAGACCCCCTGGAGGCAGACGTCCGCGGTGCAGGAGAGGCCGTCGCTGGCGCAGGGGGTCTGGTCGTCCACCGGGAGGTGTTCGCAGGCCCCGGAGCGACACTGGTCCAGGGTGCACTCGTTCTGGTCCGACAGGCACGGGGTTCCGTCGTCGACGGCAGGCTGGCTGCACCGGCCCGTCCCGGGATCGCAGGTCCCGGCCAGGTGGCAGGCATCGGGTGCCACGCAGGTCACCGGGTCCTCCCCGACGCAGGACCCCGCACGGCACCGATCCTGGCGGGTGCAGAGGTTCCCGTCATCGCAGGGCGGGTCCCCGGGAACCGGCCCGTGGGTGCAGGCACCTGCCTGGCAGGCGTCCAGCGTGCAGGGATTCCCGTCGGAGGAGCATGCGTTCCCGTCGTTGGCCGCCACGCAGACGCCTGCGGAGCAGGCCTGGCACTCGGGACACTGGACGTTGGCGCAAAGGTCGGAGCACTGGCCGTCGGCGGTGCATCCGAAGCCCTCGGGACAGGTTCCGCAGTCATGGCAGCCGTTCGGGGAGCGGCCGCAGACCCGGCCGCCGCAGTCGTTGGGCAGGGCCGGGTGGGAGCAGGTTCCCCCGGAGCACCGGTCCAGCGTGCAGGCGTCGCCGTCATCGGGGCAGGGGGCTCCATCCTCCCCCGGGACCTTCACGCAGGCCCGGAGGCCCTCGTTGCAGGAGGCGCCGTTGCATGCATCGGCCACCGCCGAGCAGTCCCGAAGACTCCCTCCCTGGCAAAGGGCTCCCTGGGCGCAGGTCTCCCCGGTGGTGCAGAAGAGGCCGTCCTCGCAGGGGCTGCCCACGGGTTTGTCGGTCCACTGGGTCCGGTTCGCCGGGGCGCACCACTGGCAGGGATTCTGGGGGTTGTCCTCGCCCGGGGCCCGGCAGATCCCGTTGATCAGGCATCCGGTGGAGACGTAGTGGGTGCAGGTCCCGACCGAGCAGACGTCCGCCGTGCAGGAGAGGCCGTCATCCTGGCAGGGGGTGTTGTCTTCCACCGGGCTCCAGGTCGTGGGATTGGCCGGGTTGCAGGCCTGGCAGGGGTTCGACGGGTTCGGCTGCCCGGGGGAATAGCAGGTTCCCCCGATGAGGCATCCCGCGGGTCCCGCGGCATGGAGGCACCCCTGGACCTCGTCGCAGCGGTCCGTGGTGCAGAAGAGGCCATCGTCGCAGAGTTCGGTCCAGCAGGGCACGGCCCGCACCCGGCCCCAGCCGTAGGCGTCGTCCCGTCCCGTGGGACCCAGGTCGATGGCCGCCAGGCGCATCTGCGTCTCGGCCAGATCCGGGTCGCCGCCGGCCAGCTGTCGGAACAGGGTGGCCACGCCGGCCGCATGGGGCGTGGCGGCCGAGGTTCCTCCGAAGCCGTCGGGAGTCGAGGCGTTCTTCGGGTAGGTGACGGTCGAGACGCTGGTCGGGGCGGTGAACTCCGGCTTCGGCAAGGTCGTTCCGTCGGGGCGGGGGTGGCTCGGGCCCTGGCTGCTATAGGCTGCCAGTTCGTCGGAGAGGTAGGTCGCGCCGATGCAGAGGACCCGCTCCCCGACGCAGGGACTGACGACGCTCTGGGCGGCGGTGCGCAGGGCGGGCTCGATCAGGGGCAGGTCGTCGCCGAAGATGTTCAGCACGTGGAGGTCGAAGGGGCGGTTCGCCGCCGCGGCGCTCTTCTTGGCCACCACGACGCCATAGACCGCCTGGAGCGGGGCATAGACGCCGATCGACTCCCGGGGGTAGGCGGACCCGTTCTGGGTGTCCGTCGAGGAGGTCACCAGGGACCAGACGGAGTTCGTCTCGTCGTAGTAGACGAGGTAGAGGTCGTAGTCCACCGTGGAGGTCGGCGTGCCGTCGTTCTGGCCCCAGTCGTCCCAGACCAGCCCCACGATGATGGGGGCGTCCTGGGGGATGTAGTAGATGTCCGTGCCGTCGTCGGCCAGGATCAGGATGTTGCCGCCCTGGGCATAGAACCGGTGGTACTCGGGGACCGAAGAGGGGGTGAACGTGCCTCGGTAGTGGGCGTTGCCGTCGTTGCCGGCGGCCGCGGTGAACAGGATTCCCGCGTCTCGGGCCGAGGAGGCCTTCCGGGCCGCCGGTCCCCGGCCATCGACGTCCTCCCATTGGTAGGTCCCCGTGGAGGTCGTGATCACGTGGACTCCCTGGGAGATCAGCCAGTCCACGGCGCTCCGGAAGGTGACCTCCGAGTCGAAGTTCACGAGGTAGAGGGCGGCGTCGGGGACCATGTCATGGACCACCTCCGCCACCGCGACTCCGTGGACCTCCCCCCCTCCGGTGATGTCTCCGGGGGCCGCCCCAAAGAAGGACCGGGTGGTCACCGAGGCCGGCAACTCGCTGCCCAACAGGGACTGGTAGCCCGAAAACCCCACGTCCACGATGCCGACCTTCTGCCCCTGGCCCCGGATGCCCAGGGCGTGAAGCGTCGTGGCCTTCACGTGGGCGACCCCCTCGGAGACCACCGTCCGTTCTGGAAGCCTGGGTGCGGTGATGGCCTTGACACCCCGGGCGGTCGACAGCCGGGCCAGGTCTCCGAGCCGGATCCAGCCCTGGACCTGGTGGGCCGATGCCGCATCGACCAGCACCTGGACGCCCTCGATCTCCCACGTCTCGCCCCGGAGGACATCGGCGGGTTGGTCCAGGTGGATCACCACCTGCACCCGGTCCCCGGCCACCCGGAGACCCCGGAACCCTGCCACCTGCCGGATCGTGTCCGGATCCAGGACCTGCCCGTCGGCGGCCAGCAGGTCCCCGATCCCGTCTGCCAGCCGAGGCCAGGTGGGGGCCTTCGACAAGGCCGGGATCCGGATGGGTGCCCGTTGGAGGTCCTCGATCCGGAAGGGGGCCCGGGGCCGGGTGTCCCGCACCTGGGGGGCCGGGGTGATGGACGGGTCCGCAATCGGATCCAACGCAGGCTCCCCCTGGCACCCCATCCAGGCGACCCCGAGTGCAAGACACCATCCCAGGCGGTTCATTTGCGCCTCCTCGCGGAAGAGAAGCCCCTTCGTGACTGCCAGCGTCGCTGCCGGTGCCATCCGGGAATCGAACCATCATAGCACGATTCCGCGCGGCCGGCTTCCCCCGATGCCGGGTGGCCGACAACGGGGTACACTGGCCCCGCATGGGAGGTCCCGATGAGAGGTCGGTTCGGATTCGTCGCTCTGCTCGTCGGCTGGATCGGGTGCGGGGGAGGAGGCACCGGGGGGACCGATGGGTTCCGGGACCCGGGGGCCGACCTGGTGATCGACGTGGCCGGGGGAGGCGACGTCGGGGAGACCGATTTCCGAGCGGGGCCTGACGGCGCCATCGAGGACTCCGCCTCCCCGCACGATGGCGAGGCGTCCGAGACTGCCGACGTCCCGGCCCCCGGTGAGACTCCGGACTCCGGGATGCCCGCCGACGAGGGTCCGGGAGAGGACCCCGGACCCGAGGTGTCCGAGGACCTTCCCGCCGATGCACCGGCGGACCCCTTTCCGGGGGACCCTGGTGACCCGGGCCTCGACCCGGGAGGGGAGGGCTGTCCACGGGAACCGGCCCCGGCAGACCGGCCTCGGTGGATTGTGGCCTCGTTGCCATACGGGACCGGAGGGTCCCCGTCCCGGGCCTGGACCCTTCTGCGCCTGGACACCGACGGTCGCCTGGCCTGGACCGGGGCCCGCTTCGAGATGGGGCGGGCCACTGGCGGCCTTGTGGCCTTCACTCCCGACGGTCGCCTGGGAATCGCGGCCCAGGACGACGGCTCCCTGGGGGTCTTCACCGTCACGGACGATGGCGCGGTCCGGGTCGTCGATGGGGGCTTTCGGGGGGCCTTCTACGCGGACCAGGTGCGTATCGTCGGGAACGGGGACCGTGCCCTGGTGCTGGACGCCGAGTGGGCCGAGAGCGGAGGCGGCGTGCATCAGGTGGAGATTGGTTGCGACGGCACGCTGGTGGACCGGGGACGATGGATCCCGGCGCGCCTGCCCCGGGCCCTGCTGCGTCTTCCCGGGGGGGCGTTCCTGCTGGCCGCCTGGTTCCCCGAGGGACTGTCGGCCGAGGCCGGGGACGTCCACCTCTACGACCTGGGGGAGCGGCCCCGGAGGCTCGGGGGCGGCCAGGCCTTTCCCGACGACGCGATCATGGGTGGCGCGGCGGTGACGGCCGACGGGACCCTGGCGCTGCTGGGAGATGTCTCGGAGTTCTCGGGGCGGGACACGGCCATTGCCGTGATGGAGGTCCAGGGGGATGCCCTGGTCCGGCGACAGGTGATCACCCCCTTCGAGGATCCGGTCTCCCTCGTGGCGGCGCCCCAGGGGGGCACGCTGTTGGCGGCCTCGGGATACGGGGATGCCCTGTGGGTGCTGGAGCAGGTCCCGGGGCAGCCGGGGGCCCCGATCCGGGTCCGGGGGCGCCTGGACACGCCCGGGGGCAAGCCCCAGTTGCCCGGGAGCATGGTGATCCTCGAACGGGGTCCCCTGTCGGGGCGGGTCCTGGTGGCCGAGGTGACGGGCATCCGGCAAGTCCACCTTGGGGCCGACGGGTCCGCGACCGACCTGGGGGTCACCTCCCTGGGGGGCGGTGTCGAGGGGCTTCCGGGTGCCCTGGGAATTCAGCCGTGAGGCCCTGATGGCCCTGTTCGACACCCATGCGCACCTGGCGGATCCTCCCTTGGCGGACCGCCTTCCAGAGGTCCTGCGCCGGGCCCGGGAGGCCGGGGTCCGGGCCATCCTCTGCCCGGCCGTCCACGAGGAGAACGCCCGGGCGGTCCGAGCCCTCCCGGATCCCGAGGGAGTCCGCCTCTACCGCGCCGCCGGGGTCCATCCCTGGGAGGTCCGGTCCGGGGATCCCATGGACCTCGAGTGGCTGCGACAGGAGGTTCTCCGGGGCGGGGTGGCGGCCATTGGCGAGGTGGGGATGGACGGCCGGATCCCCGGGGCGGACCTGGAGGCCCAGCAACGGGTCTTCCGGGAACAGGCGGCCCTGGCCCGGGAGGCGGGGCTTCCCCTGCTGGTGCACGTCCGGTCGGCCTGGGAACCCGTGGATCGGGTGATCCGGGAGATGGGACCTGGAGGTCCGGGGGGGATCCTCCACGCCTGCGGCGCCCCCTGGGAGGCGCTCCAGCCACTGGCCCGCCTGGGGTTCCTCCGGGGCGTCGGCGGCGGCGTCACACGTCCCGAGGCCGTGCGTCTGCGACGGGCCGTGGCGGAGACGCCTCTGGATTGCCTGGTGCTGGAGACCGATGCCCCGTACATTGGAACCCACCGGACTCCGCGGGGGCAGGTCCAGCCCGGGGACCTCCCGGAGGTCCGGGACGCGCTGGCGGCGCTGCTGGGACGGTCGCCCCGGGAGATCGAGGAGGCGACCTGGGAACAGGCGATCCGACTCGTGGAGCGGGGAGCGATGGGCGATGGATGAGTCCGTTCCGTTGGAGGAACTGGCCCGGGAGGCGACGACCCGCCTGCGGATGCGGGTCGGGGAGGAAGGCCTTCGGAGGCTCCAGGGGGCTCGGGTGGCCGTGGTGGGCCTGGGGGCGGTGGGGGGATTCGCCCTGGAGGCCCTGGCCCGATCGGCGGTGGGGCACCTCCGGCTCGTGGACTTCGACGTGATCCGGGGCAGCAACCTGAACCGCCAGGTCCTGGCAACGATCGAGAGCCTCGGGTGCCGGAAGGTGGACGCCGCCCGGGATCGGGTGGCCCGGATCGCCCCCTGGGTCGAGGTGGAGGCGTTGCCCTGCTTCTTCGACGACAAGGCGGCCGATCAGGTCCTGGCCCGGCCGCTGGACGCCGTGGTGGACGCCATCGATGCCCTGGGGCCCAAGATCCGGCTCCTGGAGCAGTGCCACGGGAGGGGCATCCCGGTCGTCAGCGCGATGGGGGCCGCGGATCGGACGGACCCCTCCCAGGTCCGGGTCGGGGACCTCTCCGAGAGTCGGAACTGCCCCCTGGCGAAACGGGTCCGCAAGGGGCTCCGGCGCCGGGGGATCGATCGCGGCATCCGGGCCGTCTGGTCCGAGGAGCCTCCCTTTCGGCCTCCAGACCCCCTGGTGCTGGATGTTCCGGATGATCACGACGCCTTTCGGAGAGGACGGAGGCGCCAGACCTTGCCCAGCATGGCGCCGCTGCCGGGGATCTTCGGGCTTGCGGCAGCGGCGGAGGTCCTGCGGCTGCTACTGGGGCCGGCCGGGGTCGGGGGAACCGCCGGGGATCCGTGACCGGACGAAGTCCGCGAAGAGGGGCACGGCGGTGTTGCCCCCGGTGGCCCCGGGCATCGGGAGCCGGTCGTCGTGGCCCACCAGAATGGCGACCACCAGGCGGCCATCGGATCCGGCGAACCAGGCCTCCCGGGACCGATTCGTGGTCCCGGTCTTGCCCCAGGCCGGCACCGGCAACGAGGCGGCCGCCCGGGCGGTGCCCCGGAGCACCGCCTCCCGGAGGGCCTGTCGGACCCACCGGGCAATGGCCGGCGGCAGGACCTGGGAGGGTCGGACCTCGTGCCGGATCACCTCCCGGCCCAGGGCATCCAGGACCGACTCGATGAAGTACGGCGTGTCGTGGCGGCCATCGGCGGCGATGTCCGCGAAGGCGTTCGCCAGGGCCAGGGGGCTCGCCTCGGCGCTTCCCAGGGCCAGGGAGAGGTCTCGGGGAATCGCCCCGTCGATCCCCACCGACCGCAGCAGGTCCACCAGGGGACCCGATCCCATCTCCGCCAGGACCTTCACGGCGACCACGTTGATCGACTGGACCATCGCCTCCGGGAGCGAGTAGAGGCGACCGTCATAGCCTCCCTCGAAGTTCCGGGGGGTCCATCGCCGTCCCCGGGCTCCTCGGAACGAGACGGCGGTATTGGCCACCTCCGTGTCGGCCGAAAGGCCGTTCATCCGGGCCGCCGCATAGAGGAACGGCTTCACCGTGCTGCCGATGGGCCGCCTGGACTGGACGGCCCGGTTGAAGGGCCGCATCTCGAAGTCCTCGCCCCCCACCAGGGCCCGGACGGCTCGGGTCCGGGGGTCCAGGGCCACCAGGGCCGCCTGGGGGCCGTCCTCGGCCTGGACCCGGGGGGGATCCTCCTGGGGGTCCAGGACCGAGACCGGCAACCGCGCCCCCGGGATACGGCAGATCGCGTAGGGGTCCGGGTGACCGGCGAGGATCCGCCGGGCCAGGCTCCGGGGTTCCAGCCGGGCCCGCCGTCCGGCGACCTCCACCTCGATTTCTCCCCCATGGCATCGGACCACCTGGGCAGGGAGCACCTGGGGCGCATCGGGAAGCGGTCGGGTCGGGTCCAGGACCTCGTCTTCCGGGGGCTCCGATCGCCCCGCCTCCTCGTCCCGGGTCCGGGTGCGCCCCTGCTGGTAGAGCCGGGAGAGGGTGACCTGCACCGCGATCTCCGCCGCCCGCTGGGTCTCTGGGTCCAGGGTGGTCCGGATCCGGAGGCCCTCCCGGTTCAGCCGACCGATGCCGAAGATCCGGGTCACCTCCCGACGGACCGCATCGGTGAAATAGGGCGCCAGGGAGGGAGCCGGGGCCGATCGGGAAGGGAGGGGGGCCGCCAGGGCCCGGGCCGCCTCCTCCGGCGAGACCCAGCCCAGGTCGGTCATGCGGTCCAGGACGTATCGGCGCCGGGCCCGGGCCCCGGTGGGGTTCCGGACGGGGTGATTGGCCTCGGGACCCGACACCAGCCCGGCCAGCAGGGCCGCCTCCCCGATCGTGAGCGCCGCGGCGTCCTTGCCGAACCACCACCGCGCCGCCTCCTCGACGCCGTAGTTGCCCGAGCCGAGGTAGACCTCCGACAGGTACATGGCCAGGATCTCGTCCTTTGTCAGGCGGGCCTCCAGGCGACGGACCAGCAGGAGTTCCCGGAACTTCCGCTGCCAGGTCCGTTCCGGGTCCAGCAACACCTGTTTGACGACCTGCTGGGAGATCGTGGATCCCCCCTGGGAGATGCGCCCGCGCCAGAGGTTCACGATCATCGCCCGGGCGATTCCGCCCCAGGACAGGCCGCCGTGTTCCCGGAAGGAGGCATCCTCGGCCGCCAGGAAGGCCTTCTCGACCAGCGGGGGGATCCGATCCGGCAGCATCAGGGTCCGGCGTTCCACGAAGAACTCCGCGAGCACGGTCCCATCCGAGGCCAGCATCCGGCTCACCTTCGGGGTCCGGAGGGCGTACTCCTCGAAGGTCGGGATGTCCGGCAACGAGGCCTCGACCCAGGCCACGGCCACCACGGCTCCCGCCAACCCGACGACTGCCAGGATGGCCAGGGCCAGCAGTCCCCGGACCCACCACCGGACCCTGGATCGGGGTCTCTTGCCGGAGGACCGTCTCTGCCGTGCCGCCATGCCGCTGCCCCTTCCCCGGGAACGACCGCCCGAAGCGACGATACCACCCGCTCCGTCGGACCGCCCACGGCGTGCTATGCTGCCGGCGCTCTCGACCGGCCCTGTGGGCACCGAGGACGATGGCGAAGCGGGTGGCCCTCTTCCTGGCCCTCTGCTGGCTGTTGATGGCCGGCGGACATCTCTACTCCGGCGACGAGGTGATGATGGCCCGGGTCACCGAGGCCATCGTGACCCGGGGGAGTCTCTCGCCCAGGCCCCTGGAACACTTCGAGCACTATGCCCGGGTCGAGGGTCGGGACCGGCAGTCCTACGCCTGGTACGGCCTCGGTCCCTCCCTCGTCGCGGTGCCCTTCTACCTGGGGGGCATGCTGCTGGAACGGGTCGCGGACCCCGAGGCCCTCCAGGCCTTCCAGCAACCGGTGCTGCTGTTCTATGACCGACAGGACCCCTCGGAGGTCCTCCGGTCCTTCCTGGTCTCCTGGACGAACGCCTTCGTGATGGCGGCGGTGGCCTGGCTGCTGTTCGGGCTGATCCGGCGCCAGGGGGTCCAGGAGCGGCGGGCGGCGTGGATCACGCTGGGGTTCGGACTGACCGGGGTCGTCCCTTTCTACGCCCGGTCCTTCTTCAGCGAGCCCCTGGGGGCCCTGTTCTGGCTGGCGGGAATCGCCGCCTGGGTCCGGGCCCGGGAGTCCTGGTCCCCCCGGTGGTCCCTCGGGGCCGGGGTGGCCTTCGGGGCTGTGACCCTGGCGCGCGTGGCCCTGGGGGCAGGCCTCCCCGTGGCGGTGCTGGCCGTCGGGGTGGACCTGTGGCGGCAGCGGGATGCGCCGGTCCGGCAGCGGGTTCATACGGCCGTGGGCTTCTGCGCCGGGCTGTCGGTCGCCCTCGGGGCCTGGGCCGGGAGCAATCTCTTGCGCTTCGGTCATCCCCTGGAATCGGGATACTCGGGGGTCCTGGGCCTCTTCGGCGGGGACCCCTGGGAGGGGCTGTCCGGCCTGATCCTGAGCCCGGGCCGGGGCCTCCTGTGGTATGTCCCCTGGGCCCTGCCGGCGATCCTGGGGCTACCATCGCTGGCGCGCCGGGACCCTGCGATGGGGATCTTTGCCGGGGGCTTGCTGGCGTCCCTGCTGGCCCTCTACGCCCCCTGGGCGATGTGGGACGGAGGCTGGTGCTTCGGGCCCCGGTTCCTGCTCCCGGCCCTGCCTCCCCTGGTCCTCGCGTTGCCTCCGGTGATCGATCGCGGGCTTCGGTCTCCCGGCGGAAGACTCCTGCTGGGCCTTCTGGCAGTGGCCTCGGTGCTGGTGGCGGTGACCTCGGTGCTGGTGAACTACGAGGACTACCACTTCGCCCTGTGGGCCACCACGGCGGACCCCGACGGAGCGATCCGGTGGGACCCCGGCTGGTCCCCCCTGTGGCGCTACTGGTCGTGGCCCCGGAAGGACTTCCTGGTGCTGCCGGCGCTGCTTCGGGGACAGGGGGGCGCTGCCCTGGCGGCCCTGGCCTGGTCCCTGGTGGGGGCCTGGGCGGTAGCGGGCATGCGGCTGGCCGTCGCCCTGGTCCGGCGACCGCCGGCCTCCACCCCCTGAAGGGGCCCCGGTTGCCCAGGGGAGCCTGGGCCCGGAGGCTCAGGGGCGATTGATTCCCCGGCGACTTCCCGCTAGCATCCGGCCACCTTCCCCAGGGGGAACCGATGGCCGCGCGCATCCTCGATGGAAAGTCCATTGCCGCCACCGTCCGGGGCGAGGTGAAGGAGGCCGTGGATCGCCTCCATGCCCGGGGCGTCTTCCCCTCGCTGCACGTGGTGCTGGTCGGGGACGACCCGGCCTCGGCGGTCTACGTCCGGAACAAGGCCCGGGCCTGCGAGGAGGTGGGCATCCGGGGTGTGACCCATCGCCTGCCCGCGACGACCACCGAGGCCGAGGTGCTGGCCCTGCTCCACCGGCTCAACGGGGATCCGGAGGTGGACGGCGTGCTGGTGCAACTGCCCTTGCCGCCCCACATCTCGGCGGACCGGGTCATCGACGCACAGGACCCCGCCCGGGACGTGGACGGATTTCATCCCGTCAATCTCGGGCGCCTCGTGTCGGGGCGGGAGGGCCTGGTGGCCTGCACGCCGGCGGGCTGCATGCGCCTGATCCAGGAGACAGGCATCCGGCTCCAGGGGAAGCGGGCCGTGGTGCTGGGCCGCAGCCTGATCGTCGGCAAGCCGATGGCCCTGCTGCTGCTGGCGGCCCATGCCACGGTCACCATCTGTCACTCCCGGACCCGCGACCTCCCGGCCCGGGTGGCCGAGGCCGACGTGCTGGTCGCCGCCATCGGACAGGCCCGTCTGGTCCGGGGCGAGTGGATCCAGGAAGGGACGGTGGTGATCGACGTGGGGATGAACCGGGACGAGGAGGGGCGGCTCTGCGGGGACGTGGACTTCGAGGGGGCCTCCCGTCAGGCCTCCTTCATCACGCCGGTCCCCGGCGGGGTCGGTCCCATGACGATCGCCTTCCTGCTCCGGAACACCCTGATCGCCGCCTGTGCACGCCGGGGACTGCCCCCGCCGTTCTGACCCCGAGCCGGTCTGTGTCCGCCGTGTCGTCCGGGCCGGATCCAGCACGATGCCGCCGGTTCCCGTCAACGATTCCGTGTCGTCCTTTTTATACTTGACTCCCCAAAGGCGCCGTTGTATGCCGTGCCCGGGTTCGGCACCGAGGCATCCTTTCCAGGGAGAGGGGCCATGAGCCACCATGAGGATTTGCGTAGGACCGCGCTGTACGAGGAACATGTTCGCCTCGGGGGGAAGATGGTTCCCTTCGCCGGCTTCTGGATGCCCGTGCAGTTCGAGGGCATCGCCCGGGAACACCAGCGGGTTCGCCAGGCCGTGGGCCTCTTCGACGTGAGCCACATGGGCGAGGTCGTCTTCCGGGGCCCCAGGGCCCGGGAGGTCGTCCAGCGACTGACCACCAACGACGTGGGTTCCGTGGCTCCGGGAAAGGCCGTCTATACCCCGGTCTGCCTTCCCCACGGCGGAATCGTGGACGACATGATCTTCTACAAGGTCTCCGACACGGAGTGGTTCGTCTGCGTGAACGCCTCGAACCGGGAGAAGGACGTCCGCTGGTTCCTGGAGCAGGCCCGGGGGGACTGCGAGGTCCTGGACCTGTCGGACGACTACTCCCAGATCGCCGTGCAGGGACCGAAGGCCCCGGAATTGTTGAGCCGCATCTTTGGAAGCGGCGTTTCCCAGATGAAGCCCTTCACGTTCGTGAAGACGGCCTGGCGAGGGGTCGAGGTGCTGCTGGCCACGACCGGCTACACCGGGGAGCGGGGCGGCGAGGTCTACGTTCCCCACCGGATCGCCTCGGACCTCTGGCGGGAATTGCTGGACCAGGGACGGGACCTGGACGTGGCTCCCATCGGACTCGGGGCTCGGGACAGCCTCCGCCTCGAGATGAAGTACTGCCTCTACGGCAACGACATCGACGAGACGACGACCCCCCTGGAGGCGAACCTGGCCTGGACCGTGAAACTCCAGAAAGGGGATTTCATCGGCCGGGACGCCCTGGTGCGCCAGCAGGAGGAGGGACTCAAGCGGCTGCTGGTCTCCTTCGTGGTCGAGGGCAAGGGCATTCCCCGTCATGGATACGCCATCCGGGCCGGTGGGGCAGAGGTGGGACACGTGACCTCCGGTACCCTCTCGCCGACCCTCGGGGTGCCGGTCGGCCTGGGCTACGTCGCAAGACCTCACGACGCGCCGGGGAGCGTGATCTCCATCGACGCGAAGGGGATTCGAGAGTTTCCGGCGCGGGTGCAGGCGGCCCTGCTGGAGAAACGCTGACGCCCGGTCCGGGGGAGGTTCCGGGGCGTCCGGCCTGGAATTGGGATGGAACCAAGGAGGTTCGCGATGTCCGTTCCGAAGGATTACCGGTTCACCGAGAGTCACGAGTGGCTGAAGACCGAGGAGGAGAACGTCGTCACGATCGGCATCACCGAGTGGGCGGTGGAGAAACTCGGCGACATCGTCTCCGTGGACCTGCCTCGGGTGGGGGACGAGGTCGAGAAGGGGGAGGCCATCGGCCTGGTGGACAGCCAGAAGGCCTCGTCGGAGGTCTTTGCACCGGTCAGCGGCGTCGTGATCGAGGTCAACGAGATCCTCAACGACGACCTCAACGTGCTGATGTCGGACCCCTACGAGGAAGGCTGGCTGGTCCGGATCGAGGTCGAGGACCAGGAGCAGATCGACGAGTTGATGACCGCCGACGACTACGAGGAACTGCTGGGCAAACTGGAGGACGAGGAGGCCTGAGGCCGACTCGCGGGTCTCCTGGTCCCAGGGAGGCGACATGGACTTCACTCCCCACACCGACTCAGAGATCGCCGAGATGCTTCGGGTGATCGGGGTCTCCTCGATCGATGACCTCTTCCAGGAGGTCCCCGCGGTGGCCCGGATCCTCCGGGGCCTGGACCTTCCCGCGGGACTGCCCGAGTCCGAGGTCGAGGACCGGGTCCGGGGGCTCGCCGATCGCAACCCGATGGCCGCGACGGTCTCCTTCCTGGGGGCCGGGGCCTACGATCACTACGTCCCGGCGGCGGTGGGATCCCTGGCCTCCCGGGGGGAGTTCCTGACCTCCTACACGCCCTACCAGGCCGAGGTCTCCCAGGGGACGCTCCAGGCCCAGTTCGAGTACCAGACCATGGTGGCCTCCCTGCTGGGCATGGACGTGGCGAACGCCTCGATGTACGAGGGGGCCACCGCCTGCTCCGAGGCGGCCCTGATGTGCCAGCGCCACACCCGCCGACGGAAGGTGCTGGTCTCCGGGGCGGTGCATCCCCAGTATCGGGACGTTCTGAGGACCTACCTGGGACCGAACGCCCTTCAGGAGATCCCGTGGGACGGGCGTGGATCGACGGACCTGGCGGCCCTCGAGGCTGCCCTGGGGCCGGAGGTCGGCGGGGTGGTCGTCCAGTCTCCGAACTTCTTCGGCGTGGTGGAGGATCTGGCCCCGATGGCCCGGCTGGCCCACGAGGCCGGGGCCCTGCTGGTGGCCACCTTTACGGAGGCCCTGGCCTTCGGGCTGCTGGAGGCGCCGGGGGTCCTGGGGGCCGATCTGGCCGCCGGAGAGGGCCAGTCGCTGGGAATCCCCCTCTCCTATGGTGGGCCCTATGTGGGCTTCTTCGCCGTGAAGCAGCCCTTCGTGAAGGGAATGCCGGGCCGCCTGATCGGAATGACCCGGGATGCCCGGGGGAACCCCTGCTTCACGCTCACGCTGGCCGCCCGGGAGCAGCACATCCGCCGGGAGCGGGCCTCTTCGAACATCTGCACGAACGAGGGGCTCTGTGCCCTCCGGGTCGCGATCCACCTGTCGTTGCTGGGCAGGGAGGGCTATCGGCGACTCGCCCGGTACAACCATCATCGCGCGGGCCTCGTCCGGCGGCGCCTTGCGGCGATCCCCGGCGTGGAGGCGGCCTTCGACGGGCCGGTCTTCAACGAGTTCGTGCTGCGGGTGCCCGGAAAGGTCGAGGCGCTGCTTGCGACGGGTCTGGAGCGGGGGATCGTGCCCGGGCAGGCCCTGGGACGGTTCGACGGGAGCCTCCAGGACTGCCTGCTGGTGACGGTGACCGAGATGCGCAGCGACGGGGACATCGATCGGCTGGAGGCCCTGTTTCGCGAGGTGGTGACCCAGGGGCCATCCATCCCTTGACCTTCCTCGCTGCTTCCAGGACAATCGCCCCGGTGGGTTCCCAGGGAGGTGGCCGTGCGTTGCAGCCGTCTGGCGGCGGGAGTGGGGTTGTGGTTGGCGTTGGGGTGCAGTTCCCGTGACCCCTTCGAGACCTGCGCGATGACCGACAAGATGAAGGCCGATTGCCGCACGGGGCTCTCTCAGGGATCCGATGCGTGCAGTGAGGCGGAGTTCTTCTGCTTCGATTCCTGCCTGGTCCGGGACCATCCCCAGTGCGTCGACGGTCCCTGCATGCTCTACGAGGCCCGGAAGGTCGGTGAGGCGGCCCCGGAATCCAGCGGGGCGACCCCCTTCTGCACGATGCCATGCCATGGGGTGGCCTGTCCCGAGGACGCCCTCTGCCGGGAGATTTCCAGCCTGAAGGGGGCGTGCACTCAGGACCAGGACTGCGCAGGACAGGCCCCGTGGTCGCGCTGCGAGATGAGCCGCCGCTGCGCCACGTCCGGGGTCCTCTGCGAGGTCGATGGGGACTGCGGGGCCTCCGGGGGCGCCTGTGTCGAGAAGCCCGACGAACCCCGGTTCTGCACCTGGAAATTCTGCGTGCCGAAGGAATACGTTCCGGGTACCTGACCCCGGTCCGGCTGGACGTTCAGAGGCCCGCGACGATTCGCCAGACCCCGTCCTCCTTCACGAACTCCAGCCGGGCGAAGTCGTTGCGCGCCTGCCAGCGGTCCTTGCCGCCTTCCACGTAGAAGAACTTGTAGTAGTACTCGAAGTCCGCCTGGGCCGTGGTCTCGCTGGGGAACGAGATCCGCCGCAGGTAGATCACGAACTGGACGGATTTGACGTTCTCCCGGAGCAGCGGCAGCACCCGCTCCTCCAACTGGGCGTAGCCATAGTCGTCGCTGGGCTCGGCGGTGGTCCCGGCGTTGCTGAAGTACCGTCGTGAGACCAGGCCCCGCAGGGCATCGACGTCCCGTTGTTCCACGGCCACCCGGTAGCGCTCCACCACGTCGGCGATGGCCCGATTGGCCGGAGTGTCCTCCACCTCGGTGTTGGGCAGGTACTTCGGGGAGCAGGCGGTCACCGCCAGCAGCAGCCACAGGGAAGCGCGCCTCATCGGGTCCTCCTTGAACCGGTTCGAAGGCTACAACCCGTGTCCCGCCCTGTCAATTCTTGTCCTCCCCAGGGTTCCCGGTCGATGCTACACTCCCGCCGGCCACGTCGGAGGGGGAGAGATGCGCAGGACGTTGCTGATCGCCATCGCGGTCCCGTGTCTGGCCTGCGGTGGGGGGACTTCGGGCGGATCGAACGACCCGGGGCGGGATCTCGGAGGGATCGACGTTCCGGTCCTGGACCCGGGGATGGACCCTGCTCTCGATGCCATCGAGGACCCGGGGTCGGGGCTCGACCTCTGGCAGCCTCAGGAACTGCCCCCCGTGGAGGATGTCCCGGACACAGACGCCCCGGCGGGACCCCTGGAGCCGCGGGAGGCCGATGGGCGGGTCACCGTGTCCGACGGGCGGATCACCCTGGTCTACGACCTCTCCCGGGGCACCTTCGACCTGGGGCGGGTCCCCGGCCAGGACGGCCTCATCGGGGCGCACTCCGAGGCGGTCCTGACGGTCCGGGGCGACGCGGCGACGATCTCGTCGTCGGCCCCCGGTCCCCGGATCCAGTGGCAGGCCATCACGGCCCCCGACGAACTGGGGGACGCGGTGGTGCTGCGGTTCGATGCCTCCCCGGCCAACTCCCTGGGCGGCATCGCCACCTACATCGCCCTGCACCGGGACCACCCGGCGGTGACCCTGCGGTCCATCGTGGTGATGCCCTTCCGGGAAGGAGTCGTGGTCCAGGAGATTCGTCCCGTCGTCGCCCGGTTCGAGGACGGCGCCACCCTCATGCTCGGTCCGGGGACCCGCGACGCCCTCGTGCTGGACAACGGCCGGGAGATCCTGTTCGACTTCCTCTCGGACCTGCGGGTCGTGGGGACCGACCCCGGGGGCGCCACGGGTCCTGGGCTCGCCTCGAACTGGACCGGCGCCCTCTGCACCCCGTCGGCCTCGTGTCTGGTGGCGGGATTCGTGACCCAGGATCGGGCCATGGGGCTGGTCACCACCGACCATCGTCCCGGGTCGGCGGTCCAGGTCGACGGCCAGGAGGGCCTGTCCCGCTTCGAACTGCGCAGCGCATTCCTGCCGCCCACCGCCCTGGAGGCCACCCGGGTCCTCTCTTCCGACGTGGCCTGGCTGGACTTCACCACCGACGCCCACGAAGGCCTGGTGCGCCTGGGACGAGGCATCGCCCGCTACAACGGGGTCCAGGCCCTTCCCGATCCCCTGTCCTCCTGGAATTCCTGGGGAGGGGGCACCGGATCCGGGGGGCGGGGTTCGGACATCGACGAGGCCTTCATCCTGGCGAACCTGGAGGCGGCCCGGCAGCACCTGGTCCCCTATGGCCTCTCCCACTTCCTGGTCGATGACGGGTGGGCCAAGGACGACGGTTCCTGGACGACCGACGAGTCCCGGTTCCCCCGCCACGGCGGCGAGGACGGGATGAAATGGCTCGCAGGGCGCATCCGGGAGGCGGGCCTGGTCCCGGGGATCTGGACGGCGCCGTTCCGGGTCCGGGCCGACGCCCCCCTGCTGCAACAGCATCCCGATTGGGTCCTGCCCCTGAGCGACCTGGGCGTGGCGGCCCTGGGAGGAGGCGGGCAGGACCGGATCCTGGACCCGTCCCTGCCGGCGGTGCAGCAATACCTGGGGGACGTCTTCCGCCGCCTCTCGGGGGACTGGGGCTACCGGGTCTTCAAGGTGGACTTCAGTGTCTATGCCATCTTCGGCCAGCAATACGGACAGGCCGGGAGCAAGAGCGGCCTGGGACACTACCGTCAGGCCCTCCGGGCCATCCGGGAGGCCATCGGTCCCGAGGGCATGCTGATGGTGGTCGCCGGCACGCTGGCCCCGGCGGGCATCGCCGAGTCGGTCCGGCTCACGCTCGACAACGAGCCTCGGTGGCAGGACCCGGAGTCCTGGTTCGACCAGGGGATCAAACCCACCGTCCTGACGGCCTCCCACCGATACTGGATGGGCAACACCGCCTTCGTGGCCCATCCGGACCTGATCTTCTTCCGGGAGGGGCTCACCGCCGACGAGGCCCGGACCTTCGCCCTGTGGGCCTCCCTGTTCGGAGGCGTGTTGAAACTCGGGGAGCCCTTCACCTGGCTCGCGGATCACCAGGACCCCCTGGACCTGTTCCAGCGGATGCTGCCCGCGGTGGCAGTGCTCCCGGAACCCCTGGACCTCTGGGACCGTCGCTGGCCCGAGACCTGGGAGGCGGCCTTCCCGGGACCCGGGGGGGCCTACCGGATGCTGGGGGCCTTCCACTGGGGAAACAACGCCAATCCCTGGACCGAGGAGACCCTCTCGGAGGTTCCCCGGACATTGCGCTTCCCGATGCCCTCCCCCGGGGAGGGGGTCGCTGGCACCGCGGTGCTGGACACGGTCGTCGGGGAGTGGAAGTGCGACGGGACGGAACCCCTGTGGACCCGGCCCCTGGACCTGACGCTGTCTCCCCGGACCGGCACCCTGCTGGTGGCGCGTCCGGCCCCGGAGGACCCTGAGAAGGCCCCGTGGTTCCTGGCCACGGATCGCCACCTGCTGGGTGGAGTGGCCGAGGTCGCGGAGGTCCTCCGAGACCCCTCGGCGGGAACCCTCGAGGTTCGCTTCGCCCGGGCCGTGGCCGGCCGTCCGGTGGTGGTGCACCTGCTGGCCGCCGCCGGTTCCACGGTCCAGGGGGAGGTCTCCGGAGGCGGAGACGCCAGCCTGGAGACGCGGCAGGTCTGCGGGGCCCAGGAGCATCAGGCCTGGACCTTCCTCCCCTCAGCCCCGGACGCCCGCCTGTCCCTTCACCAGACGGGGCTCTGATCGATGTCCGGTCGCGCCGGTTCCGATGCCTTCCGCTCCTGGCAACCGCTGCAACGGAGGGCCTTCGGCGTGCTGGCGATGGTGCTCCCCGTCGCGGTGCATCTGCCCCTCGTGCTGGGATGGCGCACCCTCTGGTTCAACGACATCACGGAACTGCACGTCCCGATCCGGGACTTCTTCGGGCGAGCCTGGGCTCGCGGGGAATTTCCCCTCTGGTGTCCCGACATCTACCTGGGCTTTCCCCTCGTTGCCGAGGGACAGGCGGGGCCCCTCTACCCGCCCAACTGGGTCCTCTTCGCGACCCTTCCCGCCTGGTGGGCCGTCGGGGCCTCCTATGCCCTGCACCTGGGGTTTGCGAGCCTCGGCACCTGGCTCTGGCTGTCGCGGTTCCTTCGACCCCTGGCGGCCCTGGCCGGGGGCATCGTCTTCGGCCTCTCGGGGCACCTGGCCCTCCACCACATGCACCTGAACCTGGTCCAGGCCCTGGCCTGGCTCCCGTGGTGCCTCTGGGCCGTCGAGGCCGTCTTTCGGGAGGGCCGTCTTCGGGACCTGGTCCGCCTGGCGGGGTTCCTGGCCCTGCTGGCCTTCTGCGGCCATCCCCAGACCACGGTGAACTCCTTCGGGATCGTGGGGTTCTGGGCCCTGGTTCGGGCCCTCGGCACTGGGGATGGGGAGGTCCTCGCGGAGCGCCGGTCCCTGCTGGGCGTCCTGCTGGCGATGGTCTTCGCCGGCGGACTCGCCCTCGTCCAGATCCTGCCGGCGCTGGAACTGGCGGCTGGCAGCGTCCGGAGCGGCGGCGTCGGGGAGGGCCAGATGAACCAGTACCTGACCCCCCAGGCCCTGGCGGTGCTGGCGGTCCCCTCGGCCTTCGGGACCCCGGGAATGGGCACCAACTGGCTCCATCCCGGGGGGATGTGGCGGGCCGGCATCGACCTCCACGTGGGGCTGGTGGCGGTCTGGGCCGCGGTGATGGCCTGGGCCTCCCGGCAGCGGCGTCTGGCGGGGGCCCTGGCCCTGGTGGCGACGGTGGCGGCCCTCGTGGCCATGGGGCCGCTCCTGATCGGCTTGCCCGAGGCATTCCATCTGCCGGTTCTCCGCGCCTTCCGGTTCCCCGATCGCCTCAATGGTCCCCTGACGCTGCTCGTGGCCGGGCTCGCGGCTGCAGGCATCGATGCGATGCTGGACCAGCCGCCTTCCCGGTCCATGCGGATCGGGTCGCTGCTGGCGGTGCTGCTGGGGCTGGCGGTGGTGCTGGGCGTGACCTACCGCCGGGGGATTCCGGGCACCTCGCCCCTTCGGGGGGAACTGATCCGGGACCTGGCGATCCAGGGCCTCTCGCTCGTGGCCGCGGTGGGGGCCCTCGGCCGGGGAACCCGGACCTCCTGGAAGCACGGGTTGCTGGTCCTGGCCATCGGCCTCCCGCTGGCGGACCACGTCCTGCGCCAGGTTCCCGCCACGGACCCCTCGTACTGGGACCCGCCATCCACGGCGTCGGCGATCCGGAGGGACCTCTGCCCGAGCGACCCTGACTGCCCCCGGGAGGATCGGCTGGAGCGGGTCGTCTTCCGGTCTCCGCCGGCGCCCTATCTGGAGGTGGGGTGGCTCCGGCGCCCTCTGCCTCCGGACCCCCTGGCAGGGCTTGCCTACAACCTGCCGATGCTCTACGGCCTCCCCGCGGTGGACGGGATTCTGCCGCTGCGCCAGCAGGCCTTCCTGTCGGTCTACAAGCGCATGGCCGACGTGCCCGGCCGGACCCTGGGGCCCCTGGGGGGGCGCTACGTCGTGACCCCCCGTCCGGGGGACGCGCCCCCCGGGGCCCGTCCCCTGCCGGGCACCGGAACCGTCGGCGTCTGGCGGGATCCCGATGTCCTGCCTCGGGCCTTCGCGGTCCACCAGGTCGAGGTGGTTCCCGACCCCGATCAGGCCTCCCGGCGGATCGCCCGGGAGCCCCGGACGTTGCGACGGCGGGCCGTGTTGCCCTTCCTGCCTCCGGTGCCCCTGGGCTCGCCTCCTCCCGGCGAGACGTCCCTGGTGCGGGTGGAGCAGTATCGCGACGAGGAGGCCCTGCTGGAGGTCCACATGGCGGCCGATGGCATTGTCGTGCTGCTGGACTCCTACGCTCCGGGCTGGGAGGCCTTCGTGGACGAGATTCCAGCCCCGCTGATCCCGGCGAATCGCCTGTTCCGGGCGGTGCCGGTTCCGGCCGGGGACCACCGGGTCGAGTTTCGATACCGACCCCGGACCTTCCGGAAGGGGGCTGCCGGGTCCCTGGTGACCCTGTCCCTGCTGCTGTCCCTGCTGTCCCTGGAGGCCCTGGGGATCGCCCTCTGGGGCGGGCCGCCCCGCCCCCTTGCCCGACGGGTGCCCCGGGCCCTTCCGGGGGACGCCGTGGTGCCCCGGGTCCTGCCCTGGGCCTTTGGCGTCCTGGGGGCCTGGGTGGTCCTGTCGGCGGTCCGATTCTGGGACGTGTGGCACCGCGCCTTCCGGATCTTCGTCCCGTGAAACCGCCCCGGACCCTCCCGAGGGGCGGTCGCTGAAAGGCGCGTCAGGTGGACGGATTTCCCTCGACCCGGAGGTGCAGTTCCCGCAGCTGGGCCTCGTCCACCGGGGACGGGGACCGGGTCATGAGGTCCGCAGCGCTGGTCGTCTTCGGAAAGGCGATCACATCCCGGATCGACGGGGCTCGGGCCAGCAGCATCACGAGCCGGTCCAGTCCCAGGGCGATGCCGCCGTGGGGTGGTGCGCCGTACTCGAAGGCGTCCATCAGGAAGCCGAACTGGCGTCGGGCCGACTCCTCGTCGAAGCCCAGGGCCCCGAACACCCGAGCCTGGACATCCCGGCGGTGGATCCGGATGCTGCCACCCCCCAGTTCGACCCCGTTCAGGACCACGTCATAGGCCCTCGCCCGCATCTTCAGGGGTTCCGTCTCCAGCAGGGGCAGGTCCTCGGGCACTGGCGAGGTGAACGGGTGGTGCACCGCGACCGGGCGATGCTCCTCGGCATTCCACTCGAACATCGGGAAGTCCTGGACCCAGGCGAAGGCCCAGCGCTCCGGGTCCCGCAGGCCCTGGAGGTCCGCGACCTTGAGCCGCACTGCGCCCAGGGCCTGGCGGGCCTTCTGGGCCTCATCGGCCACCAGCAGCAGCAGGTCCCCCGGCAGGGCCCCGGTCCGGTCCGCGATGCCTTGACGCTCCTCGGCCGAGAGGTTCTTGGCCAGGGGCCCCTGCCACTCCTCGGGTCCGACCCGGGCCCAGAGGATGCCCTTGGCACCGTTGTCGGTGGCCGTGCGGTGGAACCCGTCGACGTCCTTTCGGCTCAAGGACCCTCCACCGGGGACCCGGAGTGCCGTCACCACCCCTCCCTCCCGGACGACCGTGGCGAGGACCTGGAAGGCGCTGTCCCGGAACACCTCCGAGACCGTCGTCATCGGCAGGTCGAAGCGGAGGTCGGGCTTGTCGCTTCCGTAGCGTTCCATGGCCTCCTGGTAGGACAGCCGGGGGAAGGGCCGCGGGATCTCCACCGCGAAGACGTCCCGCCAGACCTCGGCCAGCATGCCCTCGATCAGGTCCTGGATCAGGGCCGGCGTCGCGAAGGAGACCTCCATGTCCACCTGGGTGAACTCCGGCTGCCGGTCGGCCCGGAGGTCCTCGTCCCGGAAGCACCGGGCGACCTGGTAGTAGCGGTCCACCCCGGCCACCATCAGGATCTGCTTGAAGGTCTGGGGGGATTGGGGCAGGGCGTAGAACTCCCCGGGATGGACCCGGGAGGGGACCAGGAAGTCCCGGGCCCCCTCGGGGGTGGACTTGCAGAGGATCGGTGTCTCCACCTCCAGAAATCCGTTCCGGTCCAGATAGCGTCGGACCGTTGCGGTGACCCGGCTCCGGAGCACCAGATTGCGCATCAGGGGCGGGCGCCGGAGGTCCAGGTAGCGCCAGGTGAGCCGGGTCACCTCCGAGGCGTCCACCTCGTCGGCGATGGGGAAGGGGAGGGGCTGGCTCGGGTTCAGGACCTCCAGCGCCGAGCACTCCACCTCGATGTCCCCGGTCGGCAGCCGGGGATTCCGGTTGGTGCCCCGGTCCACCACGATGCCCTCGACCCGGATCACGCTCTCGGGGCGGACCGCGGCTGCAAGTCCATAGAGGATCGGGTCCTTTGCCTGATCCGCCTTGACCTGGGTGACCCCGTGTCGGTCCCGGAGGTTGATGAAGACGCATCCCCCGTGGTCCCGGACCCCGGCGGCCCACCCCGAGAGGGTCACCCTGGCGCCCAGGTGATCAAGCCGCAGGTCTCCGCAGGTGTGTGTGCGATAGGTCTCTTCCATGAAGCCACTCCCAGGGTTGAAGAGGGGGCCGGCCTCCAGGCCGGCGGAACGGTCACTCCAGGGGTGAACAGACGATCTGGATGGAGTCGATGAAGTTCCCCGACGCCCCCCGGATGCCGGTCATCACGTAGCCCTTCGGGCAGCCCTCGTTGTATTCCCCGGTCCCGCCGGGGCCGCCGACCCGGTTGCCCATCCGCCTGGTCGCGCCGATCCGGACCTTGCCCCCGGCCCCCTGTCCCAGGGCGCTGCCGACCTCTTCCACGAGCCGTCGGACGAGGTCCTCCAGGGTCAGGTTCTGAATCCGGTCGGCATTCTTCGCATGGTCGGCCTCGACGGCATAGGCCGCCGTCTCTGCATAGCGCACCCCCGAACCCGCGCGCCCTGCCGGCCCGCCGTGACTCGCTCCCGTCGGGCCCGCCGTGAGGACCGGGGGTCTGGCCTCCATGGGCAGGAAGGGCTCCCGGAGCAGTTCCGGGCCTCCCCGGACCGATACGCTCAGCACGAGTTTGTCCAGGTCGTCCCGCCGGGGAAGGGGCTTCGATGCCCCCAGGGCCACGGTATAGACTCCCCGATCGACCGCGACCCAGAGCGTCTCGGTCCACAGGGCATTCCGGGCCTTCAGGTTCGGGTGCAACCGGAAGATGAGGGGGAAGATCCCACTGACCGGCTTCCCGGCATCATCCAGCAACTTGCCCTTGTAGAGGAACGTGTCTGCGGTCGTCGGGGCGGCCTTGCCGGACCCCGGCACGCTGGGCGGCGTCGGTGGCGATGCCAGGGCAGGGAAGGCCCCGAGGCCCAGGACGAACGTCCACGTCATCCAGCCGATCGACCATCGCATCAGCGCGTCCTCCCGTCGGGATCCGCAAGGGATTCCCCAGAACCGGTGCCCTCGGTCCCGCCGGACTCTGGAACCCGGGCCGGGACCGGGAGCCGCACGACCAGGCAGCCCGAGAGTATATCATGGAGCATCCGCCGGCGCCGTCCCAACAGGCCCGTCGCCGGGCCGATGGCGCCGGGGACCGACAGGGCCACCCAGGTCAAGGACCGCCACAGCGCCCGCAGGGGTCCCGGTCGTCGTCCCGAGAGGGTGCGGACCTGCATCCCCATCCCTCGGGCAACCGGCGTCGCTCCCAGCAGGCCGGTCCAGACCGTCTCCCAGACCACCATCGCCCCGAGGAAGACCACCAGGGGCCCGATCCAGAGTCGGGGGTGGTGCAGCGCGACGTCCACGCCGTAGTCCAGGAGGTTCCAGTACCGAGGGGGCCAGGGTTCCCGTGACAGCCCTGGGAGCAACCGGACCAGGAATCCGGCAAAGGATGCCGACAGACCCAGGTCCAGGGCCGCCGCCAGGGCCCGTCGGGTCAGCGAGGCCTCCCGGACCAGCACGGTCGTCACGGCGCGTCCTCCGGCGGATGGTCGCACGATACCTCGGCACCCATGTCCCCGCAAACCACCTGGGCCACGACCAGTCCCACGAGCGCCGCGGTCTCGGCACGGAGGATCCGGGGACCCAGTCCCGCCGGGAGGAACCCGCGATCCTCCAGCAGGTGCCGCTCCTCGGAGGCAAAGGACCCCTCGGGGCCCGAGGCCAGGATGGCCCCGGGGGCCTTCCGAAGGACGGACGCGAGCGAGGGGGCTCCCGGTCGTTCGTCCAGCAGGAATCGGGGCAGGTTCTGGTCCTTCCACCGGTCGAGGGCGGGCCCCACCGCCTCCAGGCCCGGCCAGAGAAGGACCTCGGGCGCCGCGGGGCGACCGCACTGGCGAGCCGCCTCCCGGGCCACCCGCTGGATCCGTTCGAGCCTTCGTCGGGCCTCGGGGCCCTCGGGGCGGGGAACGCTGTGGCGCATCACCACCACGTGGACCTCCCGCACCCCCGCCTCGGTGGCCTTCTGGACGGCCCACTCGGTGCGGTCGCCCTTCAGGAGCCCCATCACCAGCACGAAGGGCGGGCATTCCCGGCCACCCCGGGAGGGGTCCTGGGGCCGGGGGGAATCGACCCGCAGGGCCCATCCCCCATCATCCCGGATCAGGGTTCCGTTCCAGGCCGTTCCATCGGGACTGCCCAGGATCACCGGGGCCCCCTCCCGGAGCCGGAGGACGCGAAGCAGGCGATGCAGCAACGGGCCATCGGGGGGGACGCAGAGACCGGCGGAGAGGAACGGCTGGTCCAGCAGGATGCGGGGGGGGAGGGCCACGGCGCTATTTCGCCACCACCCAGACCTTCGCCTCGGCGATGACCTCCCGCTCCAGGCGGATGGGAACGGTGAAGACACCGAGGTTCTTGAGCGGCTGATCCAGCTGGATCTTCCGGTGATCGACCTCGATTCCCTCTTCCGCCAGGGCCGCCGCGATGTCCCGGGCCGTGACCGACCCGAAGATGCGGTCCTCCTCTCCGGCCTCCCGGGCCACCTTGCACGGGGTGGCCTCGATGCGCTCCTTCAGTCCCATCGCGGCCTTCCGGGCCGCCGCGATCCGGTCCGCCACCAGCCGCTTCTGGTGCTCGATCTGCTCCATGGATTGCCGGGTGGCAGGCAGGGCGATGCCCCGGGGGAACAGGAAGTTCCGGGCGTAGCCGTCCGGGACCTCCTTCACGTCCCCGGCCCGGCCCAACGTCTCCAGATCCTGGCTCAGGATGACCTTCATCGTCGTCTCCTCCCCGTCAACTGACGGCGCCCGTCGCCGCGTAGGGCATCAGGGCGATGTGGCGGGCCCGCTTGATGGCGATGGCCACCTGCCGCTGATGGCGGGCGCAGACCCCGGAGATCCGCCGGGGAACCATCTTGCCCCGCTCCGTGACCAGCCGCTTCAAGGCGGCGGGGTTCTTGTAGTCGATCCGGGCATTCTTGTCGGCGCAGAAGGGGCACACCTTCCGGCGGGGCGGGCCGCGCCGCTTCTTCTTCGTGTCCTTGCTGCGAGTCTTGCTGCTGTGCATGGCCATGGCCTACTCCTCCTCGTCCCCTTCCGAGTCCTCGGGATCTTCCTTCCCCTCGGGGCCTTCCTCGTCCTCGTCCTCCTCCTCTTCGTCCTCATCGTCCTCGCTGGAGTACTCGCGGCCCTGGAACTCGGCCTCCCAGCCCGTCGTGGCTCGGGTCCGGTCGGAGTCGTCGGAGTCGCTGGGAAGGTTGTCGAACTGGCCCTCCTTCTCGAAGTCGAAGGTGGCCGGGTTCACTCGTTCCTCCAGGAGCACGGTCAGGTAGCGGAGCACCGCGGCATTGAGCCGGAGCATCCGCTGGAGTTCCTGGACGAAGGACTCGTCGGCCAGGAAGACATGGTAGAGATAGATGCCCTTCACGTTCTTCCGGATGGGGTAGGCCAGGCGCCTCTTGCCCCACAGCTCGAAGCGGACATGATGTCCCTGGTGCTTCTGCACCAGCTCCTGGATCTTCTCGTAGAGTTTCTTCTGGGCCTCGTGTCCCGCATCGGTGCGGGTCACGATGACCGTCTCGTACTTCCGGAGCCATTGCACGTCGCTCATTCCACCTCCTTCTGGACTTGCGGCCCGTCGGAAATCCCCTCCGGGCAAGAAGGCCTGTCCGGACGAACCCTCCGGTTCATCCGGTTCTGGGCCCTCGGGACCCCCCCGAGCACCCAGTCTCGGATCCCCTCGACAGTCGCCTGCAGCGACGTGGCGAGGGCTTCCTCCTCCTGCTGGGAGAACGGCGACAGCACGTGGTCCACCATGTCCTCCCCGGCCCGACCCGGACGGCCCACGCCGATCCGGATGCGGGCAACATCCCGGGTTCCCAGTTGTTCCATCACGGACCGGACTCCCCGGTGGCCATTGTCGCCGCCGCCCACCTTGAACTGGGTCCGGCCCAGGGGCAGGTCCGCGTCGTCATGGATCACCAGCATCTCCGTGACCGGGATCCGGAAGTACCGTGCGGCCTGGGACACGGCATGTCCCGACAGGTTCATGAAGGTCATCGGCATCAGCAACAGGACGTCCTCTCCCTCCACGGTCACCCGGGCATTCCGGGCCTGCCAGCGTTCGGTCCAGGATGCGGAGCACTGCTGCCCGAAGGCCTCCACCGCCCGGAACCCCACGTTGTGCCGCGTCCGGGCGTATCGCTCGCCGGGATTTCCCAGTCCGCAGACCAGTTTCACGTCCTCCCCCAGGCCACCGGGGCTCCGGGCTCCGCTCCGGGACCGATCACTTCTTCTTCTCGGGCTCCTTCGCCTCGCCTGCGGCCGGCGTGGTCGGGGTGGCGGCACCCTCGGCGGCAGGCGTGCCCTCGGTGGCACCCTCTTCGGTCTCGGCCTTCGGGACCCGGACCGTGATCACGGCGTTGTCCTTGATGAACACGGGCCGAGCCCCCTCGGGCAGCGGCAACTGGGAGATCGTCACCGAGTGCCCGACGGCGAAGTCCGACACGTCCACCACGATCTCGCTGGGGACCCGGTCCACGGGGCAGCGGATGGTCACCTGGTGCATCGTGACCGAGAGCTTGGCCCCCAGGCGCTCGCCGACGGACTTCCCGACGGTTCGGATCGGGACCTTGACCTCCAGTTCGGTCTGTTCGGTGACCCGGAGGAAGTCGCAGTGGATCAGGTTCCGGCGGACGGGGTGGACCAGGTAGTCCCGGACCACGACCATCGTCTCCTCGGGCTGGTCGCCCTGGATCACCAGTCTGCACAGGGTGTTGCGTCCCGTCGGGCTCCGCAGGACGTTCCCGACGACCTTCGGGTCCACGACCAGGGGGAGATTGGGCCGGTCGCCTCCGTAGAGCACGGCGGGAAGGTAGCCGAGGGAGCGGATCTTGCGTGCGTAGCCCTTTCCGATGACCGTGCGGGGCCTTGCAGTGATGACGGGGTACTCCATCTGGGTCCTCCTGTTGCCTCTTTCCTTCGACCCCCGGACTCCGGGGATCGGGCTCGGACCGAATCGCCCCCCTTGGGCGACGGGACGGGGGACTCGTCCATCCGTCCGGCTCGGCCGGCCTCGAAAGGCGCGTTTCTATACCCTTTTCGATTCCCCAGGTCAAGGACCTTCGCTGCGAGTGGATCCGACGGGGTGGGTGGGAGGGAATTGGCCTCGGGTTCCGGTCAGGACAGACCCAGCCCCTGGTACACCGCGGCGATGATGGACTTCTCGGCGTCGGTGACCCGCCCGTCGGCCTCGGCGATGGCCACCATGTCCTTCATCACCGCAATCTTGTGCCGCTGCTCCGGCAGGAAACTCTGCAGGGCCGCAGTGTGGAGCGCCAGTTCCGACATCTCCTCTTCCTGGGTCAGGGCGACGAAGTAGTCCACCGTCTGCTGGACCTCCGCGAGGGTCGTCTCCAGGGAGGCCCGGGCGTTCGGCGAGAACTGGTCGTTCCACTCCCGGACCTTCGCGATCAGGGTGTCCAGTTCGGGCCGGGTGAGGCCCTCCCGATCGCCGTGGTGGGCCAGGAACAGGTAGAGGTAGGCAAGGGAATGGGTGAACTGCATCGGGCTCGGTCGGTGGATGGCCATCGGACTCTCCTCGTGTTTCTGGGCCTGCTCCGTGTCCTCCGTTTCCGGAGGGGTCCCCTCCCTGGTGATCACCGAGGCGGCGAACCGACCGGCAAGTCAGGGAATAATCTTGTCTACCCCCGGGGGGCTGGACTGTCAATCCCGCTCGAGGCGGGGACCCGGCGTCCGAAAGGCGCGGGAGGGGGCCCCCGGGCTCCGGGGAACGACCCGATCCGACAGGTCCTGGAGCGATGCGACCTCCAGGTCGGGCCTTCGCAGGGAGGTCCTCCAGAGCCCCGTCCGGACCCGGACCACCGGGACTCCCGCCCGGGATCCCGTCTCCAGGTCGACATCGGAATCGCCCACCAGCAGAACCTCGGAGGCCTTCCATCCCGTCTCGGCCAGCAGGACCCGGAGGGCCTCGGGGTCCGGCTTCATGGCCGGTCCCGAGTCGCCTCCCCGGACCGCCTCGAACCGGCGGGCCAGGTCGAGTCCCTGGAGGATCCTGGCGGTGGACCGCAGGGGCTTGTTGGTCAGGACCGCCAGCCCGATGCCGGCGGCCTGGAACCGGTCCAGGGCCTCCGGAACCCCCGGATAGGGCCGGGTGTGTACCAGCAGGTGGTCCTCGTAGTAGTCCAGGAAGAGTCGGAGGTGCTCGTCCAGTCGATCCCCGTCGGCGGGGGCCGTGGTCTCCCGGACCAGGTGGCGTGCGCCTCGGCCGACGTGGGCCATCACCTCCGGCAGGTCCAGGGGGGGCATGCCCCGGAGGGCCCGGACGTGGTTCACGGCGTCCCGGAGGTCCTCGAAGGAGTCCACCAGGGTCCCGTCCAGGTCCAGCACGATGCCCTGGACGGTGGCCCCGGGAGTCATCGGCGACCCCTCCGGTCCGGGGTTCGGTCGGTGGCGATCCTGGGTGCCGGACCCGGGTCGGCCGGTGGCCCGGGAACGGGCCTCGGATGTCCCGGCACCACCTCGCCCGTCAGGTCGTTTCCGTCGATCGATCGGACCCGGACCGGAACCAGGCGCCCCTCGGCCAGGCGACTTCCCCGGATCACCAGGCGGCCGTCCACCTCGGGCGCCTGGAACCAGGCCCGTCCTCGCGCCCCTCGGTCCTCTGCCTCCTCCACCAGGGCCTCGTGGACCTGGCCCAGGAATCGGCTTCGGGACCGGTCGGCCGCCTCGGCCAGCACCTGCTCCAGGACCTCCTTCCGGCGGATCCGCTCGGCCTGGGGCACGGCCCCCGGGAGCCCGGTCGCATGGCTTCCCGGCTCGGGGGACCACGCGAAGGCCCCGGCCATCTCGAAGGCCATCTCCCGGGCAAAGTCCAGGAGCCGATCGAAGGCCGGGCCGTCCTCTCCCGGATGACCCACCAGGAAGGTGGTTCGGATCACGACACCGGGGACCCGTGTCCGGATCCGCTCCACCAGTCGTCGGAGGTCCCGGGCCCGGGTGCCACGACGCATCGCCCGGAGCACGCCGTCATCTCCATGCTGGACCGGCAGGTCCAGGTAGGGCAACACCACCGGGTGGGTCGCCAGCAGGTCCAGCAGGCGATCCTCGATTCCCGACGGATAGACGTACATCAACCGGAGCCAGGCCTCCCCGGGCATCTCCCGGGCAATCCCCTCGACCAGGGTCGCCAGCCCCGGGCGTCCCGGAAGGTCCCGTCCCCAGGCCGAGAGGTCCTCGGCCACCAGCACGACCTCCCGGATTCCCGACGCCAGCAGCGCCCGGGTCTCGGCCGTCAGGTCCTCCAGCGGTCGGCTTCGCTGACGGCCCCGGATCCGGGGGATGATGCAGAAGGAGCATCTCCGGTTGCACCCCTCACTGACCTTCAGGTAGGCGCTGCCCGGCGACGAGGTCACGAGCCGGGGATTCTGGGCGGTGGGCACGGGTGCCGGTCCCCGGGGCGCCACCCCGTCCAGACGTCCTCGGAGTTGGAGCAGTTCCCGGACTCCCGAGATCAGTTCCACTTCGGGCACGGCGTTCCGGATCTCGGCGGCGAAGGTCTGGGCCATGCAGCCCGCCGCGACCAGGCGCGCTCCCGGGCGCATCCGCCGGGCCATCTCCCGGAGTACCTCCAGGGACTCCTGCCGGGCCTCCCGGAGGAATCCGCAGGTATTCACCACCACCACGTCCGCCTGTCGAACCGAGGTGGTGAGCCCATAGCCGTGGGAGAGCAGGTCCCCGAGCATCACCTCGGTGTCCACCCGGTTCCGGGGGCAACCGAGCGTCACCGCGTGGACCAGTCCTGCCGTCCGGGCCTTCATCGGGTGTCCAGGTCCTTCACGGTGACTCCCTTCGGGGGTCGGAACACGAAGCCCGAGTCCGGCAGGGGGGCAAAGGAGGGATTCTCGAAGCGGATGCGGCTCCGATTGCCGATGGGGTCCTCCACCTCGGTCTCCTGGGCGTCGCCGGTCCGGGGGTCCACGAACAGGGTCACCGCCCGATAGGCGTCGGTGGCTTGCCGAGGCACCAGTCGCAGGGGCACCAGTCCATCGGGGCGGGCGGGGCCGACGGTGGCGTCGAAGACCTCGGAGAGGCGTGCGGTCCCCGTCAGGAAGCCCAGGGCGTGGTAGAGGTCCGAGTTCCGGACCGGCAGGCGCCAGGCCGTGCCCTCGGCCACGTCGTAGGACCAGAGGACCTCGCCGTCGCTGACGTAGTGGACCCGGTCGGGCACCTGGTAGTCCCACCGCATCCTTCCGGGACGCTTGAACCAGACCGTGCCGCTCCGGGTGAAGGTGCGTCGGGGCGATCGGCTCGTCACCACCTGCCGGAAGGAGGCCTGATAGTCGGTCACCTGCTCGTAGCGTGCCTGGACCCGACTCATCAGCGTCGCCGCGTCGGGAGGAGCGTCGGGATTCGCGGGGGGCCCTCCCTGGGCGAGGGCCCATCCCGGCATCATCCACAGCGCGAACCAGCACCGGAAGGCCCACTTCATGGGGCGAGTCTACGGGCTTTGCCCGGGCGTCGCAAGGATCAGACCCGGGTGGTCGGGTCTCTCCCTGCCCCCTCCCCTTGACGAATCGGGGCGGCGATCGCATCCATTTGGACGCCGGAGGGATTCGGGAAACATCCCGAATCCAGAAGAGAAATCGGTTATTCAGGACCAGAGGAGGTGTGCCATGTCGATTCAGCGTTGGGATCCGTTCCGGGAGTTCGAGAGGCTGCACGAGGAGGTCGATCGGCTGTTCCGCAACGTGACGCCCTCGGGGGCCGTCGCCGGGTCGCAGTGCTGGGTCCCGGTGGACGTCCTGGAGAATGCCGAGGAGGTCGTGCTCCGGGCGGAACTGCCCGGCGTGAAGCCGGACCAGGTGGACGTGCGCATCGAGGACAACGTCCTGACCCTGAGCGGCGAGAAGAAACTGGAGAACGAGGAGAAGAAGGACCAGTACCTGCGGGTCGAGCGCTTCTACGGCAAGTTCTCCCGGGCCTTCACGCTGCCCCACTACGTGGACGCCGGGAAGGTGGTCGCGGAATACAAGGACGGCGTGCTGACCCTCCACCTGCCCAAGAAGGCCGAGACCAAGCCCCGCCAGATCCCGGTGAAGGCCGGCTGATCCGGCACGCTCTGGGGGCCCGGGAAGGTCGCCATTCCGGGACCGGGGTGGCGGCCTCCCGGGGTTCCCCGGGACCCTCCACGCCAGCGGAATCGTCGTCGGCCGGTTCGGGTCAGAAGGCCGCCACCTGCCCGCCCAGGGCCCGCTGGAGATTCGCGTAGGCGATGAAGCAGTTCCCCAGGGCCACCTCGAGGTTCGCCCGGGCCTGGGTCAGGGCGCTCTGGGCGTCGAGGACCTCCACCGAGGTGGCGGTGGAGACCTCGTACTTCTTCGTCACGACCCGGAGATTCTCCTCCGCGGACTCGATGGCCTTTCGATTCGCCTCGACGGAGGACCGGGCGGTCCGGAGGTCCAGCAGGGCCTTCCGGACGTCCAGCACCACCTGGTCCCGGATTCCCTGGAGCCCCTCCCGGGCCTTCTCGACATCCCGGCCCGCAGCCTTCATCCGCAGGAAGTCCTGGCCGAGGTTCCAGAAGTTCCAGGTCAACTGGGCCCCGACGAACCAGGAGTCGGCGCGCTGGAACTTGCTTCCCTCGAAGTGCTGGTAGCGGAACACGCCGGCGATGGTGGGGATCAGGGCGCCCACGGAGGCGTTCCACCCGGCCCTGGCCATGCGGTTGCGGGCCTCCACGGAACCGACCTCCGGGCGATGGGAGAGGGCCTGGTCGATGGCCTCCTGGTCCTCGACGATGGAATCCGTTGGCAACTCCGGGAAATCGCCCACCGGGACCAGCATCTCGGTCGGGGGCAGGCCCATCTGGATCGCCAGGGCCGTCCGGGCCAGCGCCACTCCCGCCAGGGCCTGGCTGCGCTTGTCCTGGACCTGGAACAGCATCGTCTCGGCCCGGAGCACGTCGTCCCGGCCCACCAGTCCCGCCTCCTGGAAGGCCCGGGCGGTCTTCAGGTGCGCCTCGACCTGCTCCACCGCCTTGTCGGTCACCTCCACCATCCGGAGGGCCTGACGCAGCCGGAAGAACGTCTCGGTGACCCGGTAGGTCACCTGGAGCCTGCGGGCCTGCTGCTCCAGTTCCGCCGCCTCCGCGTTGGCCCCCTGGAGTCGGTAGATCTCCGCCAGGGACCACAGGGGCGTGATGGGCTGGACCGCCTGGAGGGTCACGGTGCCCGTCACCCGCTTCTGGATCTCCATCGGTTCGTTGAGGCTCGCCAGCATGCCCACGAAGCCGTCTCCGAGGAAGGTCCGGAGGGTCTCGATCTGCTCGGGGGTCAACTGCACCTGCCCCGCGTCGATGAACTGCACCCGGGTGGCCTGGTCCCACCACTGGATGCCGGCGTCCAGGGAGAGGCGAGGGCCGATGGCCAACCCCGCCGACAGGCGGTCATCGCCGGCCTTCAGGATGTCCTGGCGTCCCATGCGGAGTTCGGGGCTGTGCTCCAGGCCCCTCCGGACCGCCTCCTCCAGCGTGACCTCCCGGACCTGGCCCCGCCCGATCCCCGGCAGCAGACAGATCGCCCCGATGACCAGCGACCCCACGTAGCGCCTCATGGTTCCTCCTCGATGTCTCGATGCCCCGCCGGTGCCCGGGGAGTCTCAAAAAAACGAACCGCGTTCATTTTATGACCACGGGGTTCCTTGTCAAGTCCAGGGCGACGACGGCGGTGTCACCATGGCGGGATCGCCGGTCCCGGACGGAGGGAGGGGATCCCGTGCCATGGCGGTCCTCGGGGCCCGCCGGCGGGCTTCTGCTAGCATAGCCTCGGCAGCGGGGATCCTCCAGCGGCCAGGAGGCCAGGGGTGGGGAACGAACCCGGGTTCGCCGATCGCCTCCCGGTGGCGGAGGTCCTGGGGGACCTCCAGGGCCACCTCCGGGACCATCCTCGTTGCCTGCTCACGGCCCCGCCCGGGTCTGGCAAGACCACCCTGGTCCCCGCGTCGTTGCTGGGCCTCTGCCCCGGAAGGCAGGTCCTCGTGACGGAGCCCCGGCGTCTGGCGGCGCGATGGGCCGCCCGGAGGGCCTCGGCCATCCTCGGGGAGGAGGCCGGGGGCACGGTGGGCTGGCACGTCCGGCTGGAACGGGTCGGGGGGGAGCGGACCCGCCTGTGGTACCTCACCGAGGGGATGCTGCTCCGACGGATCGTCCAGGACCCCCGACTGACGGACGTGGGGCTGGTGGTGCTGGATGAATTCCACGAGCGCAGCCTCGCGGGGGACCTCTGCCTGGCCTGGGTTCGGAGATTGCAGCAGGGGCCACGTCCTGACCTGCGACTGCTGGTGATGTCGGCGACGATGCGCCTGGAGAGCCTCGGGGAGGCCCTGGATGCCCGGACCCTGAGGGCCGGCGGCCGCCTCTTTCCGGTGACCGTGCACCACTCGGACCGACCGGACCGGCGGCCGCTCCCGGTCCGGGTCGCCGAGGCGGTGGAGCAGGCGGCCGGGGCGGTGGGGGGGGACCTGCTGGTCTTCCTGCCCGGTGCCCGGGAGATCCGGGAGGCGATGGAGGCCGCGGACCCGGTGGGAAGACGCCTGGGACTGTCCCTCGAGGCCCTCCACGGGGAGATGTCCCTGGCGGCCCAGGACCGGGCTCTGGCGCCCAGGGACCGGCGGAAGGTGGTCTTCACGACCAATGTCGCGGAGTCGTCCCTGACGGTTCCGGGGGTCTCGGGGGTGATCGACTCGGGGCTGGTCCGCCGCCCCACGTGGAATCCCTGGTCCGGCGTCCCGGGCCTCCAGGTGGGACCTGCGTGCCGTCACTCCCTGGTCCAGCGGGCCGGTCGGGCGGGACGGACCGGCCCGGGCACCTGCTGGCGCCTCTTTCCCGAGAAGGACTTCGAGACGCGCCCGGAAGAGGATCCCCCGGAGGTGACCCGGGCGGACCTCTCGGAGACGGTGCTGCTGCTCCGGGCCCTCGGCGTCGCGGACCCGGGGTGCCTTCCGTGGTTGACCCCGCCTCCCGCGTCGGCCTGGGCCGCTGCCGAGGACCTCCTCGGGCGCCTGGGCCTGCGTTGCCCCTCGGGGGACCTCACGGACCTCGGACGCCTGGTGGCCCGATTGCCGCTCCATCCGCGCCTGGGGGTGCTGGTGGCCGAGGCGGGTCGCCGGGGGGACCTGGAACTGGGGTGCGGTATCGCGGTGCTGCTGGCCGAGGGAGCCCTCCGGGACCGGTTCGAGGACACCATCGTGGTGTCCGGCGCCCGGGAGGAGGGGCGGATCACTTCCCTTGCTGTTCGAGGCCCCTGTCCGGACCCGGTGGAGGAGGCTCTTGCCCGATGGCCGGGGCCGTCCTCGGTCGCCGGGGATCGTCGGGGGTCGGACCGACTGTCGTTGCTGCGGCGGGAACTGCTGGGACAGGCCTCCAGGGCGGGGCCTGGTCCCGGGCACCCCGGGGTCCCGGTCGACCGGGAGACCGTCGGCACCCGGGCCCTGCTGGCCGCCTTTCCGGACCGATTGACCCGGGTCCGCCGGCCTCCCGGGTCGTCCCGGGAGTGGGAACTGGTCTGGCCCCTGGGCGGGTCGTCTCGGGTTCTCGAGGACGGGTCCTTCCGGGAGGGGTTCTACGTGGTCCCCGAGGCCCTCGATGTCGAGGGATCCAGGTGGCTCCGGGTCGGTTCTGCCCGGCGGGTGCAGGACGATGACTGGCTGGATGTGCTGCTGGACGACCTCCGGGAGACCCGGGAGGTCCGCTGGGTGCCCGAGGGCGAGCGGGTGGAGGTGCTGCGCTGCCTCTGGCACGGGCGGCTGCTGCTGGAGGAACGGCCGGATCGGGGGCCCTGCTCCGAGGCCGAGGACCTGCTGGCCCGGAAGGTCCTGGAAGGGGATCTGGCCTCGATGGGGGAGGCCCGGGAGGACCTGGAGGGGCTTCGGGCCCGGGTGGCCTTCGTGGCGGCCCGCCGACCCGACCTGGAGTGGCCGCCCCTCGACGGGAACTGGCAGGCGGCCGTGGTCCGGGAGGCGTGTCGGGGCTGCCGATCCCTCGACGAGGTCCGGGCCCGGGGAATCGCCTGGACGGGGACCTGGACCGACCGGCAGCGGGAGGCCCTGAGGCGCCTGGCGCCCGAGACCATCCTGCTGCCGGGAGGACGGCGCCTGCGGGTCCGATGGCGACCGGGAGAGCCGCCGTCGGTCGCGTCCCGGATCCAGGACTTCTTCGGCATGGCCCAGGGGCCGATGCTGCCCGAGGGGGGCGGCCCTCTGCGTCTGCACCTCCTGGGCCCCGGGGGCCAGGCGGTCCAGGTGACGATGGACCTGGCATCCTTCTGGCGCGATCACTACCCCGCCGTGGCACGGGAGATGCGCCGCCGATACCCCAGGCACTCGTGGCCCGAGGACCCCGCCCGGGCGTCCCCCCCGGCTCCCGGACGCAGCCGGTGAGGGGTCCGATCAGCGGACGGGCTGGCGCATGAACGTCAGGTATTCCAGGTTGCGGATCCGGTTGCGGAAGACCCCCAGGGCCAGCAACATCGAAACCATCGTGGCCCCCAGGTAGCCGAACCCCTGGAACTCCCGCCCGACGCCGAGCGTCGCCCAGGTCAGCCCGCCATTGAGGCCCAGGAAGACCATCGACACCAGCAATGCCGATCCCCGGAAATCGAAGTAGAGGATCAGGATCAGCAGGACCAGCAGGCCCCCGTGGAAGAAGGCACCCAGGGTGGCCACCCGGAAGACCGGGACCTGTTCCGGGTCGATGCCCATCAGGGACACCAGGAACGGCATCACCAGGAAGACCAGCGTCGTCACCGCGCCCTGCCAGATCAGCACGGTCCGGGCTGATTCCCGCAGGACCTTCACCATCTCCGCCCGGCGCTGCTCGATCAGGTCCAGGGGCGCCTTCTGGAGGATCGTGCCGTAGTAGGACTTGTAGCGCAGGTAGAAGTCCGTCTCGATCCGCAGCAGGAAGATGGCCAGGGTCGGCAGCAGGGTCAGGTAGGCGATGAACATGGCCGAGTCGTAGGGGAAGTGGGTGTGGAGCCACGAGTGGATCGGCACGCCGTCGGGGCCGTACCAGAACAGGATCTTGTCCACCCAGATCCCCAGGTTGTACGTCACGCCGATGAGCGCCAGCACCGGGTAGCGCCGCAGGTGTCCCAGAAATTCGAAACTGAAGGACATCTGGAAGCGGTACTCGGCGAAGATCCGGTGCATCAGCAGCATCAGCAGCAGCACCTGGCCCATCAGGAAGCCCACCGAGAGACCGTCCAGGCCGAAGAAGCGGGAGAGGACCTGGGCCAGCAGGAACGAGGCCAGGTAGCCGATTGCGAAGGCGGCGACGATATTTGCGTAGTCCTTGGCCGCCGACAGGAACAGCATCTCGATCCAGACCACGGAGATCGTCACATAGAGCCCCAGGGTCACCACCTTCTGCAGGAACGAGAATTCCAGGAAATAGAGCGCGATGGCTCCGGTCAGGGTCTGGAACAGCACCGTGGTGGCCAGGGACCCCACGAAGGCCGGGACGACGGCCTCGGGGTCTCGGAGGTAGAAGCGGTCCGAGACGAAACGCGTCACGACGAGCTGGAGCATGCCCGTCGTGATCAGGCTGAAGCAGTGGACGTAGACCACCACGACGGTGAAGAGCTGGATGTCCCGGTCCTGCAATGCCGGCATCGCAAAGATCGACAGGGCGGCGAGCCCCAGGATGCTCACGATCCAGGGTCCCGAGAAGACCAGGGCGGCGTAGGTGTAGAGCTTCAGCCATTCGGAGAAGGTCCTGCGCTGGGCCATCTCCCGGAGCCGGAAGCCGATTCCCGCCATCGATCACCCCCCGCAGAGACCGCGATACACCCCGCGGTATTCCTCCAGCATCTTCCTTCGGATGTAGTAGCGGCCCACCCGTTCCCGGCCGGTCTCGCCCATCCGCCGGGCCATCTCCGGGTCCCGGAGCAGGGCCAGGATCGCGTCGGCGGTCTCCCGGGGCGACCGGACGTTGGTGATGAACCCCGCCGGTCCCAGGGCCTCGTCGTCGCTCCCGGACCCGAGGACCAGTTCCGCGCAGGCCCCGACGCTGGTGGCCACCACCGGGATTCCGACCCGCATCGCCTCCAGCAGCACGAAGGGCTGGGCCTCGGAGATGCTGGTCAGCACCAGCACCGAGATGGACGGGTAGTGCTCCTTCATGTCCACCGCGCCGGGAAAGTCGAAGACGGGCTTCAGCGACAGCACCTTGACCAGGCGCTGGCACTCCTCCAGATAGGACTCGTCCTCGTCGGTCCCGCCCAGGACCTCGAAGCGCACCTCCGGCATCTCCTCGTGGACCATCCGGGCGGCCCGGATGAAGGTCTTGACGTCCTTGATGGGCGCCACCCGGCCCACCATGCAGACCCGCGGTGGCCCCCGGAGCTTCTCCTGGCGAGCCAGGTGCATCGCGTCGTAGCGTTCCAGGTCGATGCCGTTGGGGATGATCTCGCAGCGGTCCGGCGGGGCGCCGCCCTGGATCTGCATCTGCCGGTTGCCCTCGTAAAGGGTGAAGATGCGGGTCGCCTGGGCATAGGACAGGCGCGAGAGGACCTCGAACTTCCGCATCCAGAGATTCTGCAGCGCGCCGACCTGCCGCGTGGGCACCAGGGAGGAGGTCCGCTCCCGGTAGATCCACTGGGCCTGGGTGATCTCGATCATGCGCTCGTTGGTGTAGATGCCGTGCTCCGTGAGGACCAGGGGGGCCCCGGTCCGGATGGAGGCCACGGCCCCCAGGAGGCCCGCGTACCCGGTGCAGGTGGCGTGGTAGAGGCGGGCCGGGGGGACCTCGGCATAGAGGACCCGGAACAGCGGCAGGGCCATGAACCGCAGGGTCCAGAAGTAGTCCAGGAACGAGAAGTCCGGGAAATGCTGCCGGTACCACTGGACCAGGAGGTTCCAGAAGGGCTTCCCGTGGAAGACGTCATAGGGGGTGATCGCCTCGGGAGACCGGGGGTCCAGGGCGTGGAGGAGGTCCCGGAAGCCCGAGGTGTCGTCCCGGGACAGGTCCTCCAGGAAACGGGCGACGGCCTCCCAGGATCGGCGCTTCTGCCGGAAACGGGGGCCTCTCCAGGGGATCGATTCCATGAGGGGGATCTGCTGGAACTGCAGCACGTTGGGCGGCAGCGTGTAGCGCATCTTCCGGGGGCTTTCGATCCCGACGCCGATGTGGACCAGGTGGAAGGAGACGTCCGACAGGCTGGTCACCAGGTCATGGATCCAGGTCGAGACCCCCCCGACCACGTAGGGATAGGACCCCTCCAGGATCATGCAGACGTCCGCCTTCATGGGTTGCCCAGCACCTCCTGCAGTTGGATCAGGCGCGGGTCCTCGGGGAATCTGCCGATCCCCTCCTGGACCCATCGCCGGGCCTCGCCCAGCCGTCCCGACGTGAAGGCCATCTCCGCCAGGGCGAGGAAGATCCCCGGGTCCCGCTGCTCCCGGTTCGCCAGGTCCTCCAGCACCTCCCGGGCCTTGTCCTGGCGCCCCAGGCGGCGATAGACCTCGCCCAGCAGCGTGTCCACCTCCGGCGAGTGTCTCGGGTTCAGGGCGGCCCGGTCCAGGGTCCGCTGGGCGATCTCGTGGAAATACGGGATGATGGCCTGGTCCAGGAGGCCCGAGGAGGTGTACTCCAGCACCGTCCGGGCCAGTTCCAGGTGCCGCTCCTCCTGGGTCGGATTGCGTTCGACCTCCCGGGTCAGGCGGAAGATCCGGTCATTGAACTCCTTCTCCATCTCCGAGAGGGCGTTGCTGGCGTAGTAGCGGATCTCCCGGGACTCGTCCGTGAGGGCCTGTTTCAGCAGGGCCACCGCCTCGGCCCGGGGAAGGCGGGAGAGGGAGAGGATGGCCCCTCGCTTCAGGGGGACGTCGTCGCCGGCCAGGATCTCCCGCAGCGGCGCGATGTCCACCTCGGCCTTCAGGAAGAGGTCCGGTTCCAGGGCGCCTCGTTGGGGCAAGGCGATGGGGTCGTAGGAGATGTACTGCTGGAAGTCCTTCAGGAGGTCCCCGCCTCCCGCCTTCCGGCCCTGCATTGCGGCGTAGATCGCCAGGAAGCCCAGGAACCCGAACAGCGGCAAGGGCAGCGTCAGGCTCAGGCCCAGGACCGCCCAGGCGCGATCCGAGGGGTCCCGGAAGTTCCAGGGGCGCACGAGCCCCACGGCCAGCAGCGTCAGGGCCAGCAGGTGGGCTCCCAGGGGGAGCAGGACCCGCCAGAAGGGGGAGAGGCCGAAGTCGTGCAGCAGCAGCACGAGGGCCTCGGCCTCCAGGACCGATTCCAGCGCAGCCAGCATCAGGCCGGATGGCGTCGTGGTCCGTTCCATATCCCCTCCGGTTCTCCCGGGGCGAACCTCAGTGGGCCTCCCGCAGGTCCAACCGCTCCGCGTACTCCATCAATCGGGCCTCGGACAGGGGCTCCGAGGCGGTCGTCGTGGCCAGTCCCATCCGGATCGTGAGGCGGTCGAACCGGGACCCGTATCCCCCGAAGGTCTTTCGGAAGGCCTCGTTGATCCGGGCGGTGACGACCAGGGCCTGATGGGGCGTCGTGGACGGCAGGATCAGGCCGAAGAAGCCCGGCTCCCGGTGGATGCCCACCACGTCCATCGTCCGCAACAGGCGCTTCAGGAGGGTGCCGGTCTCCCGGAGGAAGATCCGCTGATCCCCCGGCGTCAGTTCCTGGAACTGGGGGCAGTGGACCACGAGGTAGGCGCAGTTCCCCCCGTAGCGGCGCACCCGCTGGGCCTCCTCCGTGAGCCGCCGGGACAGGAAGCGGAAGTGGAAGACCCCCGAGACCGGGTCGTCCACCCGGGCCTCCTGGGCGTCTCCCAACTGCCGGGCGTCCCCCATCGTCTTGCCGGCCCAGCCCGCAATCGTGTGGAGGTGGTTGAGCGTCATCTGGTTCAGGCGAAGGAAGGGGATTCGCTCGATCACGAGCAGCGCGAGGACCTGGTCCCGATGGGGTTCGATGATCGGGGCGCAGGCCACGATGTCCGTGGTCGTGTCGGGGTCCATCGATGCCATGCTGGCCACCTGCCTCCGCGTCAGAGCCGCCTGGACCGCCGGGTGGCTCCCGTCCAGCCGGTGAGGGAACTCGTCGGGGCGGTCCCAGCCCCGGGAGAGGCGCAGTTCGAAGGCCTCGGGGGTCGGCTGCCCCAGCACGCCACCGGGAGCCTCCACCGCGAGGTAGATGGCGAACTTCTCGGGCATCACGAACCGTTCCACCAGGTCCAGGATCGCCGGGCAGGCCTCGTCGGGGGTCTGCGTCGCGAGGCGCGTGGCGGTTTCGGAGATCCGGACCAGGGGGTCGTCGGAGGCCAGGACCCGCTGCTGCAGTTCCTCCTTGACCTTCTCGAGGACCTGCGTCCGCTGCCGGGTCTCCTCGAGTTCGGCCCGCAGCCGCCGGACCTCCTGTCCCAGGGTGGTGACGTCCCGGTTGGCCGCCTCCCGGATCTCCCCCAGCAGCAGGCCCAGGATCACGAAGAGGTAGGCCGGCAGGAACAGGGCGAAGTCCGAGGTCTGACGCACGGCCTCCAGGTCCCGGCCCCAGAAGACGTACCCCAGGTAGACCGCCGCGGCCAGGATCCCCGTGATGAAGCCGTCGAAGGTGCCGTAGCGGGAGGCCACCAGGATCACCAGGAACAGGAAGGGATGGGGGTTCACCGAGAGATAGCCCGGGTCGTCCGGAAAGGCGAACCAGTTCAGGACGATCAGCAGCAGGAGCCCCACCAGTGCCTCCGTGAGGCTGTGGATCTGCCGGGTGTATCGAGAACGTGTCCAGGTCTCCGCCGCCATCTTCATTTCTCCGATTGGGTCCGGGGACTCCCGGCCAGGCCGGACGGCTCACAGGTCGCGGTCAATGTCGAGGCCTCCATGTCCACCAGGTGACGCCCAGAGGCCGGGTGGGACGTCCGGGGGCGTCCGCCGGTCCAGCGGGGGCGACACCCCGGCGGCAACCGGACCAGGAGGGGCAGGGACCCCGGATGGCCCGAGGCCCGCCGGACCTCCAGAATACCCGGTCCCGGGCGATCGATTCGCAGGCCTGTCGCGGCCTCCAGCCGGACCATCCCGGCCGCCTCCAGGGCGGTCATGGGTCGCAGGTAGCCGAAGCGGGTCACCAGTTCCCGGCAGGCCTGCTCCCAGGCGGCCTTCAGGGACCCCCAGGGCAGCCCTCCGGAGCGTTCCGGGTCCAGGGCGTCGTCGGGGTGCAGGAAGTGGGAGGAGACCACCTGCAAGAGGAGTCCGTTGACCAGGCCCATCGCCGCCTCGCCCTCGAGGCGCATCCCCGCCCAGGTCCGGGGAAGGGCCACCAGGGAGGGCTCCTCGGTGTCGATGCCAAGGTCCTGGGAGGTCTCCACGTCCGACCCCGAGAGGACCGATGCCAGCACCTGCACCTCGGGGACCGCCTGCACCAGGGCCCGCTTGCCTGCCCGGTCGATGTAGTCGTTGGGCGGGACGTAGACTGCCGGGCGGTTCTCTGGACCGAAGAGGTCCAGGTATGCCTGTCGGGCCGCCCGGAACGACTCCCGAAGGGCGCCTTCCCCCGGGAAGGGGCGATTCACCCCGCCCGAGAGTGCCGGGGAGACGTGGGTGATGCCGTGGATGCCGATGGGGAGGCCCTGGTCGATCAGGCGTCGTGCCATCTCCAGCGAGGACTCCCGGGTCGGGCCGGGCCAGGGTTCCCCGTAGGGGCCCTCGGTGCGGTCGTCGTAGGTGAAGACCGCCAGGACCGTCGGTCGGAGGTCGTGGCGCCGGGAGAGGTCCAGCAGGGTCCCGAGGAAGTCGTCGAGGTAGAACCGGATGTCCGACTTGCCCATCGCCGGCAGTTCCCGGCCGGTCATGGGCAGGGGGCAGTCGTCGACGAACTCGAGGCGAGCCGCCAGCACTGGCATCGCAAACATCCCCTGCCCGTCGAGCAGGGCCTGGGCCAGGATGCCCAGGTAGGCCCGGTCCGCGAACTCCCAGACCCCGAGGGCCGAGACCTCCCCTGCATCCTCCCGGCAGCGCCATGCCAGGGGCACCTCGGGGCCGGCCCCCGGCGCGGCCCGGCCCCGGATCCAGGCCGTGCAGGACTTCCGGATGGCCGGTGCCAGGGCATTCCAGGCATCCTCGTCGTCCACGGTCACCTGGAAGCCGTCCAGTCCCGGAAAGGCCGAGGCCTCGAACTGCAACTGACGGATGCGGGCGGGGACCGCCGGGGCTCCGGGAGTCCCGCCGATCACCGGGGCCAACTGGGGGTTCCGGAGGGGCAGGGGCGCCACCACGCGCCCCCCTTCCGAGAGGTACTGGGTCAGCAGGCCCTTCAGGTATCCGTCGAGGGGCGAGGGGACCTCCGGCAGCGCCAGCACGACGGATCGGAATCCCCGGAGGTCGCAGGGACGCAGCCAGGCCCCCTGGTCCACCTGCACCGTGGCCAGGGAGATCCCGAGGTAGGAGGCGGCCTGGGAGAGGCTCTTCAGGACCCGGCGGGAATCGCTGGACGAAGGGTCGTGGATCACGAGCGGGGTGCCTGGCGCCCGGGGCCCCAGGGCCAGGGCCTCCTCCAGGAAGGGCCGGAGGTCCAGACCGGACCGGAGCCTCGGGGGGTCGTCTTCGACAAAGAGATACCGTGTGAGCGCCAGGCCCCCCATGGCGCTGGTGAAGACCGGAGCCGACCGGGGTTCCGCGGGGTCGGTGCGCTGCCCCGAGACCCAGAGGTGGACATCGGGCCGGATCGGCGTGATCTGGAAGAAGTGCCGGACGTCCTGGGCCCGTACGGCATCGGGGGCCCCGAGGCGCGGGTCCTGCACCCGGGTGGTGAAGCGGGTGGGGTCGTCGGTCCACCAGGCGTCGTAGCGGACCCCCAGCGGGCGGAAGACCCGGTTCACCTCCTCGGCCGGCAGGAAACTCCCGTCCCGGTCCTCCTGGAATGCGCCGAAGGAACCCAGCACCACGTAGCGGATCCCGTGCTGGATCAGGTCGGCGGCGAAGGCCACGTGGGCCCGCGCATCGGGCATCCGACCGTCTCGGAATCCCGTCACGACGCCCCGGATGCCCGAAAGGTCCCCGGGAGCCCCCTCGGCCCAGTCCCACCAGCGAACCCCGAGGCCCATGGCCGCGAGGGTCTCGGCCACCGGTCCCACCAGGGGATTCCGGTCCTCCCGGGCTTCCTCCCGGGAGTCGTAGATCAGCAGCACCCGGTCGCCGGGAACCAGCGCCAGTGTCTCGGCCTCCCGAAGGGGCGAGGCCGCCACCGGACCGGCCAGCAGCACCAGGGGCATCAGCCAGGGCAGGGGGCTGCGCACCCTCGGACGATTCCGCCAGGGCGCGTTTCGCCAGCCGGAAGGAGCGATGGCTTTGTTGCCATCGCGACATCGTCGCGCCTCCGGATGGGCGGAGCCCTTCCCCTCCTTCCGAGGATGGCCTTGGGCCGGCACACGGCGAATGCTGGGGCGGCGGGTCACGAGCCCTCCTCCCGTCGGTCCTGATCCGGGTCAGGCCTTGCCTTCCTTGCCTTCTTTCGACAAGGCCCGGAGGCGCAGGATGATCAGCAGGATGAGGACCGGGGTCAGCACGAAAAAGACCAGATAGGCCATGTTGTATCGTGGGGCCACCGAGGCCGGCTGAGGCACCTCCAGCACCGGGACCAGTTTCCCCTCCCGGTCCTCGAAGCGAACCTTGGCCGGGTCGAAACGCTGGACCGCGTCCTGTTCCGGCGGAGGGAGGAGCACCTTCAGTTCATCGGGGTCCAGCACCGCCGCGAGGGTCCCCCGGACCCACTCCACCTTGCCGGACTGATAGAGGTGGGTCGAGGCCCGCAGCAGTTCCCGGTCGCCCGTTCCGGTGACCGCCAGCACGCGCTGGCCCTCGGGACGACGGACCAGGGAGAGGAAGCCGGCGGTCTTCCAGAGGTCCTCCCGTCCCAGGGGTTCCCGGTTCACCATCTCGGGCGGAAGCAGGGACGAGAGTTCCGGCTGCCCTTGCAACTGGCTGATGGGACCGACCAGGATCAGGTTCCACTGGGCCCGTTGCTCCGGGGAGAGGGACTGGAAGGGGCCGAAGAAGAGGTCCACGAAGTTCGGGGACCGGAGGCTCTGGCTCAGGTAGGCCACCACGTTGAAGGCCGCCGTCAGGATGCCCGGGGTCGGCGACCCGGCCAGCACCATGGCCAGCCGGTCGAAGCGGTTCCACCGGAGCAGCATGTAGGGGTAGTTGGCCAGGGTCTCGCCGCTGGCGCTGTCCACCGGCAGGTAGAGCAACGTGTCGTTGTGCAGGGAAAACCAGGCCATTTCCGGGTGGTTGTAGTAGCAATCGGGATCCCCGATGTCCAGGAACAACTCCAGTTCAAAGGTCAGGAAGCGGGTATTCAGGTACTCGATGGGGATCTTGATGTCCCAGGTGTTCCGGGCGGCCGTCTCTCGGCTCAGGCGAAGGCTCCGGACCGGCTCCCCGTTGACCCGCAGGAGCAGAGACGAGGACTGGGGAAGCAGGACCTCGCTGTGGCTCATGCTCAGGCGCAGGAAGGCGCCGTCCTTCACCTTGCCGACGAAGGGGTTGGGCAGCGTGAAGGAGATCGAGTGGTAGAACTTGCCCCGGGCCAGCAGGTCCGACATCTTGAGGTCTTTCAGGCGGACCAGGAAGGCCGCCTCCTCCTCCGCGATGGGGGCGGTCTCGAAGTAGGGGGCCTTGTCGAAGACCGCGGCGGGACCCTTCAGGGCCGCGAGGCTGGCGGGGGTCCGCAGGTGCGACGACAGCAACTGGAGGGCGGCGTCGTCCCGTCCGGTGGCCACCAGCAGCCGCCGGAAGGGATTCAGCGGGGAGGCGAACTCCATGAGCACGCCCCCAGGCTCCTGGGCCAGTTCTCCGAGGGGGGCAGGGACCTTCCACGGGGCCCCGGTGGCTCGCTTCACGACCTCGGGTCCGCCGGCAATGATCACCTGCCTGGACCGGACGTCGGCCGGGTCCGCCTGGTCGATGGGCACCACCCGGAACTCGCCGCTGCCCACCCCGATTCCCTGCCCGAGGGCCACGGCCAGCGCCCCGATCAGGTCCATCTCCGCCTGGGAAGGAGACGGGGACGTGAGCACCACCGCGTGGACCCGCTCCTTCTCCTCGGTGTAGAGCAGGTCGGGATTCGCGTAGTCCTGGGGAAAGCCCTGGAGGTCGGGACGGATCTCCTTCTCGTTGTAGTTCACCACGAGCCGGGACTCCCGCTCCAGCAGGGTCCACAGGGCCGGGTTGTGCACGTCATCGCAGAGGTCCTTCAGTTCGGACCGCATCTTGATCACGAGGGTCAGCACGTTCATGCCACCCTTCAGGAAGCGCCCCGGGATCGGCAGGTTCAGCACCGCGTTCCGCAGATTCGTGTTGTCCAGGTAGATGCTGTCCACGGCGCTGCCGTTCACCAGCACGCTCAGGGTGGACAACTGTCGGACCAGGATGGGGGTATGGGAGAACCGGAGTTCCAGGGCCGCCGGCTGCGGGAACTCCCAGTCCTCCGACAACTCGAACCAGAACTCCTTGGTGATGTAGACCCCCTTCACCGTGGCGTTCTGTCCCTGCATGAAGTCGATCGAGACCGTTCGGGCCGCGATGTCGGGGCTTGCGGCCAGCACCGCCAGGACCGCGAGGCCCTGGAGCCCGATCAGGAAGGAGGATCTGGTCATGGTCGGTCCCACCCTCTGCGAGGAACGATGGAAGGCTAACAGCATTCCTGCCTTTGGACAAGCGTCTTCCAACCCCTGCGATGCCTGCATGGTTCCTGGAACAGACCGGGATCGGGTCCTCAGAACCGGAAGGCGGCCCGGGCGATCACCGAGAGGGTGGAGAGGCGCCCCACGGGGACTCCTCCCAGGGTGGTGGTGTCCGGGCGGCTTCCGCTCCAGATCGGCGCGTTGACCGCGAGGGCCAGACGGAAGAAGGCGATGTGGAACTGGAGGCCGCCGGTGACCGAGAGGACGTCGAAGGCCTCGGCGTTCTTGAGGGAGACCATGCCGTTCAGTTCCGCCAGGATGTTGATGAAGATCCGGGGAAGCACCACGGTGCCCAGGCCGTACTTGAGCACGTGGGTCGAGGCGTGGACGGGATGATCCCGGACTCCGATTCCGGCCAGGTACTCCAGGTGTGCCATCACCGCGATCCATCCCCCGACGTCGAGGCCCACCACCAGGTAGGGGGCCAGGGTCAGGTACTGGTGCAGCACCTTCGGGGCCTGGAAGAGGTCCGCCCGGGCGGAACGGTCGGCGGCTCGGGTGCCTGTCGGGAGGTAGCCCGTGAGGCCTCCGGTGACCCCCAGCGCCAGCCCCTGTAGGGACCAGGCGCCCCCGGACCGGAGGTCCACCGTCATGTTGCCGAAGTCTGCATCCGTTGCCCCATCGCCGACTCTCACGGTGAAGGGGAACGAGAGACCGACCTCGACGTAACGGGTGTTCAGCGACGCGAAGGGCTCCATGAGCAGGTTCACGGCGTCGTCGGCCCTCGCGGCGATGCGGGCCGCCTGGACCGCCTGGCGCCGTTCCTCGGGGGTCGATTTCGACACGTAGGAGGCGACCGTGTCCAGGACGTTCGGGTCCGTGACACCGGCCTCCCGCAACTTCTGGACCACCTGGTCCTTTGTGAGGGAGGCGGCCGCCTCCATCTGGTCCCAGGTGGCGTCAGGGACCTTCGCCAGGGCATCGAATCCCTGCTGAACCGCCTCCTCGCAGTTCGGGACGCCCGCGGCGCAGGCCTTCTCGGTGGCCTGCTGCTCCAGTTCCTTCTTCACCGTTCCCAGGGCTGCCGCCATGGGCGACACCCCGATGTCCAGGCCGACCCGGAATCGCCGGGTCTCCACGGCCGGCTTCAGGCTGCGGCCCGTGAGCATCTCGGCCCCGTCGAAGGGCTTGTGCTTCGCCAGGACGCCCGCCGGACACGCCAGCAACACCACCAGGACCCACCACCGTCTCATGGGAGTCCCTCCCGCTGGAGGTTTGAGACGCGACCATTCTAGGAGAATCGGGGCCCTCCTGCCCAGGGGCCCCTCACGGGGCCGGTGCGGCCGGCGGCGGTGGGGGCGGGATCTGCCTGCGGCTGTAGGAGTAGCCGAAGGTCAGCAGCAGCATGTTCTGGACCTGCCAGTCCTGGACCAGCTGGGGCTGCCGGAGGGCCTTCAGGATGTAGTCCAGGGAGGCCCACTCGACCAGCTTGAAGGAGAGCATCGCCCCCAGTTCCACGTTGGTCAGGTCTCCGAGGTTCCGCTTGTCCCCCGCGGCCTTGTCGCTGCGGTAGAACGGCACCAGGACGTCTCCGTAGGCCCGGTACTTGACCTTCCCACTGTAGGCGGTCCCGCTGAGGGCCATTCCTGCCTCCAGGCCGGCCTGGACGTAGGACGACAGGCGAATCACCTCGATCCGGTCCGCCGTGGTGGCATCGTCCTTCAGGGCATACTGGCCGTCGGCGAAGACCTGGGTCGATCCGCCACCGACCAGGATCAGGATGTCCAGATAATCCTTCCGGTAGGGGTTCAGGAAGATGCCCGCCGACTCCCGCAGCGTGGTGGGCAGGAAGGACTCCGAGAGGCGGAAGCGCTTGCCGGTCTCCTGGCGCGGATTGCCGGTGTCCGGGTCCGTCTCGTTCTGGATCTCATAGAGCGTCGGGGTCGCCCGGTAGTCGGCCCCTTCGAAGATGGCCGTCAGGACTCCGGCCCGGACGAAGGGGCCGACCCAGGGGGCCTTCACCGGGTGGTAGTAGTAGGCCGTCTCGAAGCGCAGCGTGTCGGCGGTCTTCATCAGGGCCCGGACCGGCGGACCATAGGAGAAGGTCTCCAGCAGGCTCAGGGAGTTGCGCCAGTCATGCTCCCCCAGCAGGTATCCGATGTCCCCGTCGAAGGCCCCGCCGATCTGGAACTGGTTGCCCTCCTGTTGACCCACGACCTTGCGGTTGTTGGTGAAGTTCACGTTGGCACCGACCCGGAGGGACCCGTGCCATCCAGGCTGGTCGTCGGCCGGAGACGCCGGCGGGGCCACGTATTCCTTCTCCAGGGCCTGGGCCACGGTCGAACACGCCAGGATTCCCAGGAACAGCATCCGAGAGGTGCGTCTCATCCCATCCTCCTGCTTGCGGTGGCCATCGAGTCAGGCACAACCGTATCACGGATCGCCTGCAGAGTGAAAACCAGGCTCGTCGATCAGCGGAAGGAGAAGGCCACGGAGGCCGCGGCGCCGCCCGGGATGGGGGTCACCGAGGGGATGGCCCGGGGGAGGGAGAGACTCGTGGAGGGATCAGGGGCCGGACGGGACGGGAAGGCCGTGAAGGCTGCGATGACCGCTCCGGCCCCGGCGGCCATCAGCCCGACGCCGTACCATCCCTCGTGGTAGTCGGAGCCCTGGGCCACCTTGCCGCTGCCCTTCATGCCGAAATACCACCCCGACAACCCGGCCCCGGCCAGCAGCGCCGCCGATCCCAGGCCGAAGGTGACCCATTTCCCGACGGAGGGTCTGGCCGGTTCCGGGGCCCGGGTGACCTCGAGGGGCGAACCCAGTCGACAGGAGACCTCGAGCACCTGTCCAGGCGCGACCTCGAACATCGTCGCAAACGGGGCGTGTCCCGGCTTCACGCACAGGATCTTCCGGCGCCCGGCACCGACCTCGATGGGAGCGGTCCGGTTCGACGTTCCGGGCACCCCCTCCGGCGCGAACTCGCGGTCGTCCAGGCGGACGATGGTCTCCTCGAAGGAGTCCTGGTCCGTCGTGATGACCACCTGGCCCATCAGGCGTTCCAGGGACACCGCGACCCGGTGGGGGCCCTTGGGGGGCACCGCATGGTCCTCCACACGACTTCGATGGCCCGGGGCCTGGAACTCCAGGCGATGGAGGCCAGGTGTCAGGCGCAAGGTCGCCGGGAGACGGTAGGTCGCCACCTGGTCCACCGTCACCTCGGCCCCCGGGGCATCGGCCTCCAGCAGCACCTCGACAGGGTTGGCCTGGCGGGCCTTCAAGGAATCGATGGCCTTCTGGACCCGCGCCTGCATCTTGGGGTCGTCCCGGGGGATGGACTGGTAGACGGCCAGGGCCTCCCCAAGCCGGCCCAGGCGGTCCAGGCACTCGGCCTTCCGGAGCAGGATCTGGGGGGCCGGGAAGACGGCCTGTGCCCGATCGAACCACTCCAGGGCCTTCACGCAGTCCCCCGCCTCCATGGCCGCGCGTCCTTCCTTGAAATAGGTGAAGGCCTCCAGTTCCTCGGGGCTCTGGGCCCGGGAGACGAGCGGGGCCATCACCAGGCCGGCAAGCACCATCCAGGAGGACGCTCTCATCGTGGCCCCCTCATTCATCCCAGTTCACCGCGGGTTTCTTCGTGGGCCGGGCCGGGGTCGGTCCGGGCTCCGGTCCCGGCTTGCGTCTGACCCCGGGGGTTCTTGCCGCGGGCGCCGGGGCGCTGGTTCCCTTCTGCAACTGCCATGTGAGGTCGCGCCTCCCGGAGGAGGCCAGGTCCTGGGGCAGCAGGGTCACGGTCAGGTCCCGATAGCCGGGGGCCTTCAAGGTCAGGCGCAGCAGCGGGTCCGTCGGGCGGATCGTCAGACGGTACGGGGTCCGGCCCCGGGGCGTGCCATCGAGCAGGACCTCTGCTCCCGGTGGGTCGGTCAGGAGGCTGACCTCCAGGGGTTCGGCGGCGGGGGATGCCGCCGCTGTCGGCGCGGGGCTCGAAACGGCAGGCGCCGCAGGGGCGGCAGGCGCCGTGGTCGACGGGATGGCGCCGTCCGGGGCCGGGGAGGGCTCGGCGACTGGCTCCGGTCGGGGCGGCTCCGGGTCGCCCGGCGACCGCGAGACGACCGCCGGAACGGTCCCGGTGGATTCCGGGGCCACGCCGGACGGGGTCCGGGACCCCACAAACCACCACCCGGCTGCCCCGGCTCCCGCCAGGACGACCAGTCCAACGGCCACCCGGACGGCCCTCGAGGCCCCGGAACTCGGCGTCGGACCACCCGCCGTCGCCAAGGGGCCGGGAGGCCTGGCGGGTCCCGGGGCCGCCGCGGGGATCGACCCGATGGCCTCCTCCTTCGGCAGCAGCAGGGTCTCGGGAGGGCCATCGGACAGGAAGACGATGTCCTCTTCCGTCTGGTTCCGGGTTGCCTGGGGCCGGGGGGCCACGGGAACCTGGGGAATTGGTGTCGCCGGGCCTGGCCCCTGGGGAGGGGGAGTCGCGGTCCGGACCTCCCGCGGGATCTCCAGCAGCACCGTGGCCGCCTCGGGAACCGGTTCCGATGGCCCGGTGGCCGGCAGCAGGGGCAGGACGCGATCCGGCAACGGGGCGAGGCGATCGGCGGCCTCCAGCCACTTCTGCATCGTCTGGGGGCGTTGGTTCGGGTCTTTTTCCAGCATTCCCGCCACCAGGTCATCCAGGTCCTTGGGGACGTTTCCCACGCGGTGGGAGAGCCTGGGGGCCGGGTCATGGATGTGGCGCATCACGATGGCCACGGGGGTCGATGCCCGAAACGGCGGATCTCCGGTGATCATCTCCACGAGCATGCATCCCAGGGAATAGAGGTCGGCCCGACCGTCCACGGCCCGCTCCAGGGCCTGTTCCGGGGCCAGGTAGAGAGGGGTCCCCAGGAGGTCCCCGGCCCGGGTCAGGGGCTCCTCCCCGGGCTGTTCCGACAGGAACTTCGCCACCCCGAAGTCCAGCACCTTCACGAAGTCCGCCTCCCCGTGCAGGCGGGTCAACAGGATGTTCTCGGGTTTCAGGTCCCGGTGGACCAGCAGTTTCCCGTGGGCCTCGGCCAGGGCTCGGGCGACCTGCCGGCCGATGTGCAGGGCCTGAGTCGGCGGGAGGCGTTTCTCTCGATCCAGCACGTGGCGCAGGGAGTCCCCCTCCAGGTACTCCATTGCCAGCCACAGGAAGCCCTCCGAGGACCGGCCGGCGTCCAGCACCCGGACCGTGTTCGGGTGGTTCAGGCGCGCCGTGGCGCGGATCTCCTGGAGGAAGCGCCGGGACCTGGGTTCGTCGCCCCCGATCGGTTCCTTCATCACCTTCAGGGCCACCACCTGTTCGGTCACCAGATGGGTCGCCCGGAAGACCACGGCCATGCTGCCGCGGCCCACTTCGGCCTCCACCCGGAAGCGGTCCTCGAAGATCTGGCCGGTCAGGGAGGTCGGGTCGTGCATGGATGCTCCGTCACGATGGTCTCAAGGAGTCTTCCGTCCTCGCCGCCGGGCGGGGGTCCGCCTCGCGGCCAGGGACTCCCGCGCCGGGTCTTCGCTCTCCACGGCGGCCCCGGGGCATCGCCGCTCCAGTTCTGCGACCCGCCGCTGCAGGTCCTCGACGTCCCGGCGCAGCGGCGCAAAGGATCGGATGGCCGCGAGCATGGTCTGGAACCGATCGTCCGCCCGGCGCTGGAAGTCCTCGATCGCCCGGCTGGTCCCCGTCAGGAACTCGCGGACCTCCTCGGTCTCGGACTGGATCAGGCGCTGGACGGTCCGTTCGGCCTCTTCCCGAATCGTGGCCACCGGGGCCAGTTTCTCCTTCAGGTACTCCCCGGAGGACTGGAGCAGGGTCGCCAGGCGATACCCCTGGAACGGGGACCGGGTCCGCTTCTCTTCCCCGACGAGCACCTGGGCGATCGTCACTCCGGTGATGTCCTCGCCGGTCTTCGAGTCCACCACCCGGACCTCCCCGCCGGCCTTGAGGAAGGCTCCAATCTCTTCCAGGGTGATGTAGCGGCTGGCCTCCGTGTCGTAGAGTTTCCGATTCGGATACCGGCGGATGGTCTTCATGGCCTCCCTTTCCTTCCGGAACGGCAGGGGGATTGTAGCGCCCTTTCGGGATTTCCGGTCAACCGGTGTCGGATTCCCGGAGGGACCGCTGGACCGCGACGGTCACGGGCGCCAGGATGCCGGGACGATGCCGGTGACCGTCGACTCGGGAAGGTCTCCGACCACCGTCTGGACCAGCCCTTCCGCGGGGTAGGTGACCACGGTGAGCCCGTCTCGCTGGCCGATGCGGGCGGACCGGGGCAGATCCTCCCCGTCCGGGGCATACTGGGTCACGCTGAGGGGGTGTCCCGAGGCGTCGTAGAGATAGACCACCGCGGGCCGCGTCCCGACCCGGGCGATCCGGGCCCCCAGCAGCCGGACGCCGGGCTGGTCCGGCAGGGGGATGCGGACCGGAAAGGGAACGCGTCCCTGCAGGAAGGACACCACCGTGGCCCGGTCCCCCTGGACCTCCGGGCCCGAGACCGCCAGATGGGCCGCCACGGCATGGTCCTCCAGGGGCTTCAGGTCGTCGGGTCGGGGCCACAGGACCCACCCCAGGGGCAGCACCAGGACCAGGGAGGCCGCCAGGGCCAGGGTCCCCCGCCAGCCGGGTGCCCGATGGGTCCTCAGGCGATGGACCACGGACTCCCGGAGACTGCTCGGTGCCCGGACCTCGCCAAGGCGCTGGCGCACCAGGGTTCGGAACCGGATCCACTCCGTCACCTGGATGCGGCAGGAGGGGCAGGCGGCCAGATGGGCCTCCATCCGGAGGCGCTCCTCGGGGGCCATCTCCCCATCGAGGTAGAGGTCCTCGTAGCGAATCGCCTCTTCACAGGTCATGGCGTCCCTCCCGCGTGGCAACCAGGGGGATGACCTGGCCCGGCCCCCGGTTCGGCGCCTCGTGGGGGCGCTCCTGCAGTGTCTCCTGGAGGATGCCCAGTGACTCCCCGAGCAGCGACCGGAGCATCCTGCGTCCTCGGTGGATCCGGGACATCACGGTCCCGATGGGGGTCCCCATCACCTCAGCGATCTCCTGATAGGAGAGACCCTCCACGTCGGCCAGCACCACCGCCTCCCGGAAGTCCCGGGGCATGCGTCCCAGGGCCTCCTCGATCCGGTCCCGGGTGGCGGCCAGGAGGACCGCATCCTCGGGAGAGCGATAGAACGGCCGGTCCTCCCATCCCAGTTCCTGGATGGCGCCCAGGGACTCCTCCAGGTCCACCTCCCGGCCATCGGTCCGGCGGCGGTTCAAGAAGACGTTCTTGAGGATCCGGAAGAGCCAGGCCTTGCAGCGGGTCCCCTCGGTGTAGGAGTCGAAGGCCCGGAATGCCCGCAGCATCGTCTCCTGGACCAGGTCGTCCGCCTCGGCGGCGTCGCGGGTCAGGGCCAGGGCGAAGCGATAGCAGGCATCCAGGTGAGGCAGGGCCTCGCGCTCGAAGCGCCTTCGTCGGTCTGCGTCATGGAAGGGCCACATCGGGAACCTCCACCAGCCGGTCGGAGAACACCCGACCGGCCACGGTCATTCCCGCGGGGAGTCCTCCGGAGATGGTCACCCGCAGATGCAGGGACAGGAGGGAAGTTCGACAAGGGGAATCAGGACGCACTTCACGGCGAGACAGCCGATCTGGGGCGGCGTGGGGACGCAGACGACTCCCTGGGCGTCGCACCAGTCGCCCCCTGTAACGCACTTGCCTCCCGAGCAGGTGTCGTTGACCGTGCACCCGTTGTTGTCGTCACAGGGAGCGCCGTTGTTGGGGGTGGAGGTGCAGGTGCCGGTCTTGGGGTCGCACCGCTCGTTGATCGTGCAGATGTTGTCGTCGGTGCAGTCCTTCAGGGGTCCCGAGATGCAGGACCCGTTGCTGCAGTAGTCGTTGATCGTGCAGGGGTTGCCGTCCTCGCAGGGGCGCGTGTTGTTGTTGTGCATACAGGTCCCGCTTCCCGGGTCGCAGAAGTCGTCGGTGCAGGGGTTGCCATCGTCGCAGTTCTTCTGGGTGCCGCCCTTGCAGATGCCGGAGGCATCGCAGTAGTCGTTGATCGTGCAGGGGTTCAGGTCATCGCAGGGGCCCTGGTAGGGTTCGAAGACGCACTCCAGGGAGCCGGGGTCGCAGAAGTCCTTCGTGCAGGGGTTGCCGTCGTAGCAGAGTCCTTCGTCGGTCTGGCCGTCGCAGTTGTCGTCCATGCCGTTGCAGGTCTCTCGGGTGGGCACTCGGGCGTCGCAGTTGGCGATGGCCCCCTGGATGCAGTCTCCCTGGCCCATGCAGGTCCCGAACTCGTTCTGGCGGGTGCAGGGGAACTTGCCCTGCAACTCGTCGGTGAGCCCGTTGCAGTCGTCGTCGATGCCGTTGCACAACTCGGACGCCGGCGTCCGGGCGTCGCAGTCCGTCAGACCGTTGATCAGGCACCGCCGGACCCCCGTGCAGATTCCCTGGTCGTTGGCCCGGAAGCACTCGGTCTGGAGGCCCAGCGTGATGGCCCTGCCGGAGCACTGGCACTCGCCGTCGTTCTCCGGGACGCACTGCCGGGCCGTGCCGCCGGAGGGTTCCTTGACGTCCTGGCAGACGTAGCCCTGGGGACAGCGCCCGTCCCCCTGGCAGTCGGCGCCGCAGAACTTCCCGTTGGTCCCCCGGTCGATGCACAGGGCCGTCCCGCCGGTGAAGTCGCTGTTGCAATCCTTGGTCTGGAGGCAGGGGTCGCAGAGGGTCAGGAACAGGGGCGTGCAGATCGAGATGGGCTCGCCGCCGATGCTGATGGTCTTGCACGTCCAGTCTGCGGGGCAATTCTCCACGCAGGTCTTCGTGCAGATCCGGCCCCGGGGGGACTCGACGCAGAACCCCGAGTTGCACTGGGCGTTGTCGGTGCACGGATAGCCGAACTCCCCGGGCTCTGGCGGGACGTCCTCCTCCGCCGTGGTGCCCTCGTCCGCAAGGGGCAGGTCCCGCCCCTCGTCCGATTCCAGGTCCGACCGCTCGTCGATGCCCAGGTCCTGGACTCCGAGGTCCCTGCCGGGGCCCGGGTCGATTCCCGGTTCAGAGCCGTTGCTGCCGCCGCAGGCGAGCAGTCCCGAGAGCAACAGACCACCAAGCCGGAAGGATGCGCGAGACATGGAACTCCCCCCCAAGTGCGACTGTAGGATAGAGAAAAAGCCGGGTCTGCACAACCGGTTGGGTTCGTCTCGGGTTTCGACCCAGGAGCGTTCAGCCCGGGCCACGTCTTCAGGGCGGCCCCGAGAGGGGATGCTGCCGCTGCAGCAGGCGGCCTCGACAATCCTCCGGGGCCAGGGTCGGGCGGACCTCCCGATAGGCCTCGCAGGTCCGGGCCAGGCGGTCCTCGGTCCGGGGCACGAACGCCAGGCCGTTGAACAGGACGTCCGCCTCGTCCTGGTGCAGCCCCGAGTCGTGCAGCAGCCGGGCCAGGGCGAGGCGGAACTCCCACTTGGCCGGGGCGATCTCGATGGCCCGATGCATCGCCAAGACGGCCCCCGGTCCGTCCCCTTCCCGGGCTCGGGCCATGCCCAGATTCGCCCACATCAGGGCATTCCGGGGGAAGACCCGGAGGGTCGCCATGGCGATGGTCCGGTCGTCGCGCCAGTCCCGGTCCCGGATGGCCGTCGCCGCGGCCAGCAGCAGCAGGAGTCCCATCACGAGGACCGGGGCGGTGCGTCTTCGGGCGTGCCAGACCCAGGCCAGACCCAGCCCGCCCAGGAGGTGCACTCCGACGCTGGCCCCGTAGGCCAGTCGTTCCGCCATCGGGATCATCAGGGGCACCAGATGGGTGGCCGGCAGCAGGAACACTGCGGTCCAGGCCAGGGCCCAGCCGGCGGATCGACGGTCCGGGTCGTCCCGGGTCAACAGCCAGGGCGTTGCGGCCAGGACCGCCCCGAGGGCCAGGACCCCCCACGCCGCGCCGAGGTCCCAGGGGGAGGAGACGAGGGGGATCGACTCGTAGGAGTAGTCGGTGGAGAGGGGGTGCGGAACCACCATCAACCACAGGTAGCGCCCCATGATCGACAGCCAGGTCCAGATGGTCGTGCCCCAGGGGACTCCGGCGAAGTAGTGCAGGGGACCCGGGTCGATGGTCCCGCCCAGGGCATGGATCCGCAGGGCGATGGCCGCCGCCAGTGACGGCAGGAAGGCCGCCAGGAATCCCCCGATGGCGGGCCCCAGGGGGCGGCCTCGGTGGTCCCGGGGCAGCAGCCAGAGACCAGTGAAGACCAGCAGGGGGCCCGCGCTCTCCTTGGCCAGCAGGCCCGCGAACCAGGCCACGGAGGTCGCCAGCAGGAAGGGCCGGCGCCCCCCGAGGAGCCAGCGCCGGAAGGCCAGAAAGGCCAGGATCGAGAACGTCGTGGCCAGGACCTCGGACCGGTTTGCGATGGACGACACCGCGTCGGAGTGCAGCGGGTGCACCGCGAAGAGCAGGGCCCCCAACAGCGCCGCGAGACGACGATCCGGCCACAGCACGCGTCCCAGGGCGAGGACCGCCAGGCAGGCCCCGAGGTGGAGCAGGAGGTTTCCGGCATGGAACCAGGGGGCCTGCGGTCCGTGGAGGGCCCGCTGCAACGCCAGCGTGATCGTCGTCAGGGGCCGATAGACGCGGTAGGCGTCGCTGTCCACCTGCCAGCGGTGGGAGAAGGCCTCCAGGGCCCGGCCCGGGTCCATCACCAGGGGGTTGTCCAGGATGGCCTGGTGGTCGTCGAGCACGAACCCGTTGGCCAGGGATCCGCCGTAGGCCGCCAGACAGGCCAGGGCGAGGAGGGCGACCGGAGCCAGGGTCCCCTGGGCCTGCCGCCGGAACGCCTCCTCGATCCCGTGCCGCAGCGCCCTCATGGGGCCGATCCTGCGGGAGGGGACCGCACGGCGTCAAGCCGCCGGGGGGCGTGTGCGCTCCCGGGTCATGCGTGCTGGCGAGCGGGCGGTCCTCGGGCATGGGCCGGCAGGAAACGATGGAGTCATTCCGGGGAAGCAGCGGGACCGGCGCGGCAGGTCGAGGCCGTTACCGGAGGCGACCCTCCACCGTGGCCCAGTTCACGTTCTTCCAGAAGGCCGCCACGTAGTCGGCCCGCTTGAGGCCGTAGTCCAGCATGAAGGCGTGCTCGAAGACGTCCATCACCAGGATCGGCCGGGCCCCGGCGGCGTGGCCGGCGTCGTGCTCGTTGATCCAGAGGTTGAACAGGTGCCCCGTGGTCTCGTCCTGGTAGAGGACCACCCACCCGATGCCCCGCATCGTGCCGATGGCGTCGAACTCCCGCTTCCAGTTCTCGAAGGAACCCCAGGTCTTCTCCACCGCGGCGGTGAACGCCGGCCCCGGACCGCCGCGGCCGGCGCCGCCCAGGTTGTCGAAGTAGTACTCGTGGAGCCGCATGCCGTTCCACTCCCAGCCGAACCGGCGCCGCAACTCCGCGTAGTCCGGGCCGAACTTCCCCTCCCGGACCAGGGCGTCCAGCATCTCGGCCAGTTTGTTCGTGTTCGTGACGTAGCCGTTGTAGAGGGTGAAGTGGTTCTTGAGCAGGGCCTCCGAGAAGCCCTCCATGCCCAGCAGATGATCGTAGTTTGTTGCCGTGTAGGCCATCGGAACCTCCTGTGTGATGTCCTGGAACCTGCCTGTTGGACAGGGCGTCCAGATAGTGGGGCGCGGCGGTTCCCTTGGCAAGGGGCGCCGGGGACTCGGGGCAGCGACGTCAGTAGACCAGCGACTTCCCGGCGTTGGGACGCCCTGCGATCGATTTCAGCGTCCGTTCGATCGCGGAGGCCGCTTCCCGGATGGGCTCCTCGGTGCCGCCCAGGTAGACGCGCCCGAAGGCCCCGAAGGTCTCCAGTTCCAGCAGGTTGATGGGGGCCGCCTTCTCGGCCTCGTTGGCCGCGATGGCGGCGTAGGCCGCCGGGTGGACCTCCAGGATGTAGAGGGTCTCGTTCTCCAGCAGGAACTGGCCGTGGCGCATCCGGTTGATCAGGTGCGTCTGGTAGTTGTCGATCCCGGTGATGAACTGGTGGGAGGCAATCCGTGGCGTCAGGCGGTCGGTCTCCTCCATGCCCAGGAAGTCCAGGATGGCCTTGCCGGCCTCCCGGACCTGGCCCTGGTCGTCGTGGTGGACCTCGATCATGCCGTAGGCCCGCTCGATGACCTGCATGCCGGGGATCACGGCGGTGCGCTTGAGGGCCACGTCCAGCAGCCGGTTGACCTGCAGCGCCGGCTCGATCTCGACGAAGAGGGCCGCCTGGTGTTCCAGCGGCAGGAACCCCCGGGCCACGGTCGCCAGAAAGGATGCCAGTTGCGGCTGCATGTCGTCGATCAGCGTGAAGGTCCGCAACTCGATCGGTCGCTGCATCGTCGTCTCTCCTTGGGGTGCCCGGGCCCTAGCGAATCATCAACGGGCCCTTCCGCACCTTCTCCATGAGCAGCATGAGGCCGTCCATCACCTGCTCCGGGCGCGGGGGGCAGCCCGGGATGTAGACGTCCACCGGGATCACATGGTCGATGCCCGGGATCGCCGCGTAGTTGTCGTAGAAGCCGCCGCTGGAGGCGCAGACCCCGAAGGAGATGACCCACTTCGGGTCGCACATCTGCTCCCAGACCCGCCGGAGCACCGGCCCGTTCTTGTGGGTCACGGTGCCCACCACCCAGAGAAGGTCGCTCTGCCGGGGCGAGAACCGCGGGATCTCGGCGCCGAACCGGGAGATGTCGAAGTGGGCGCAGTTGACGGACATGTACTCCATGCCGCAGCAGGCCGTCACGAAGGGGTACTGGAAGAGGGAGTACTGGCGCCCCCAGTTGATGGCCGCCCGGACCGTCGAGGTGAAGAAGCCTTCCTGCACGGTGTCCTGGGAATCGCCCATGCCTCCTCCCGGTGGCTGCCCGTCGGCCTCGCTCATTATCCGAAGGAGGGGGCCCCTGTCAATCGAGGCGACGGCCGGCCGGTCGGTCCCCTCCCCATTTTTTCGTCCTTTCGATATACTGACTTCGGTTGAAGAGGGGACCCCCCATGTCCGCGTTCGAATCGCCTCGCCGCGCGTGGATCCTGTTGCTGGGACTTGGGGTCGTCGCCGGAGCCTCCTGTGGCGGCGGCGGGGGACCCGGGCGGCTGGACATCCAGTACCCGGTGGACCTGGCCCAGCCTGAGGATGTCCCCGCGATGGACCAGGAGACGTCGACCCGGGACCTGGGCACCGACCGGCCCTTCGTCGGGCGACGCTACGAGATCGTGCTGCTCCACGACACCACGATGGCGGAGGTCTTGAAGGTCGGGGGGACGCTCCCGATCCGGGCCAAGGCGATCGACTACCAGCGGAACGGCCCTGCCGAGGGGGTGTACCTCCAGTACGACATCACCGCCATCCGGGACGTGATGGGCAACAACGCCGATGACGGGGATGCCTCCTTCGAGAGCCAGGGGACGACCACCGATGCCAACGGCATGGGAATCAACCTGTTCCGGGCCGGGATGATCCCCGATCGCCTCTACACGGTCACTGTCTCGATGCCCGACGGCGACGCGGAGCCCAAGTCCCTGGACGTGATGGTGGTGGGGGCCCCGGTGGGCTGCCTGGACATCCAGATGGCCTACGACGGCGCGCTGCCGGCCTCGGCGCTCGTGGATCTGGACATCTTCCTGCTGCCGTCGGTGTACGACTGCGACGTGCTGTCTCCGGAACGGGGGGCCCCGGAGGACTCGGCGGTCATTGCGGATCGGACCCTGGCCAACCTCTATGGGACCGCCCGGATCGAGGGGCTCCCGGCCGAGACACGCTACACGGTCTTCGCCCTGGGGCACCGGAAGGGGTCCCCCTGCGTGGTGGCGTCGGCCTGCGTCGAGGGGGTCTACATCTCGCCCCAGATGGCCTCCTCCTGCGACGACCTGAAATTGGAGATGTACCTGGCGGTGCTCTCGCCCACCGGCCGCTATGACTGCATCGACCACTTCGACTTCACGAATCTGGTCAAGCAGTGCGCCGGCGGCGACACGACCATCATCCAGTGCACGACCACGGTGGGGGACCTGGGGAAGACGGTCTGCTGCGTGCTGGCCGAGATGATCAAGTTCTTCCAGACCCCGGGACTGACCATCATCGAGACGATCCAGGAACTGGCCAAGCAGTGGCTGGGCAGCCTGATCGTCGATACCCTGTTCAACCTCTTCAAGGACGCGGTGGCCCGGATCGTGACCGACTGGCTCCTGCACAACTCGCCGGCCTTCATCCAGGACTTCTTCCGGATCGGGGGCGACATGATGGGGGCCATCACGAACCTGGAGATGATGTCGGACCTCCGGGTCTCGAAACTGGGCAACGACTACACGACCCAGGGGGACCAGTACTGGCACGGCCTGGCCCTCTACTGGAAGTTCGGGTGCGACCCGCGGTCCCCCGACTACGAGACCTGCGGGCGCATCGCCCTGGACCTGGAGGCCCTCAACGACCCCCTCTTCCCGACGGACCTGCTGGGGGGCAAGTTCACGGCGGTGGTGGCCGACTTCGACAAGTGGATCGTGAACCAGCACGCCATCAAGTTGAACTACGGGAAACTGGTCCTCTACGTGCTCAACGAGATCATCATCTCGGGCATCACCGGGGGGAAGGCCCACAGCCTCAAGGAGGTCGCCCGCCTCTGGCTCGACTGCAACGGCATCGGCGGGGGGATCTTCGGAGACATCGTGGAGTGGTTCGGCGGGACCCGGCAGGACGTCGTGAACCTGTGCAACACCGCCGTGGACTTCCTGTTCGGATTCGTGGACGCCTTCCTGAACAACCTCAGCATGGACACGGAACTCTCGGTGTCGGGCACGGCGCTCCTGGTCGACATGCCCAACGAGAACCAGGTCTGCGACCTGAAGGCCGACCGCATCACCCAGGGCAAGTACCTGGGCTATGTCCAGGGCGGTGCAACCCAGGCCTCCGTGACCGGGACGTTCGAGTGCGAGCGCAAATGAGACGACCCCATGTTCGGAACCGTCCCCGGGTCGCGTTGCTGCTGGGCGGTGCCCTGGCGGCCCTGTGGGGCTGTGGCCTGACCCAGAACCGCATCGTGCCGCTCCTGGGGGAGGACGATGCGGCGGTTCGTCTGTCGGGGGAGCGGGCCGTCTGGCTGGAGCGGACGGGGGCCACCCGGGCCGTGGAGTCCCTTCGGGAGGCCCTGGTCCGGGGGGACGGTTCCGGGGCCCTGGCCTGGGTGGGTCCCCGAACGCGGGAGCGGCTCCAGGCGGTCCTGGGGGGCCAGCCCGGCGAAGAGCGGCTGCTGACTCCTTCCGGTCGGCGGTCTCTGCCGGCCGAGGTGGCCCGGGGCATCGAGGTGCTGACGGCGGAGGGGCCCTGGAAGGTCCGGGAGGCGGACGCCTGGGACCCGTCCCGGCGACAGGTCCGGGTGCGGGTCTCTTCGTCCCGCGGGGAGGTCCTGCTGTCCGCCCTCTTCTCCGAGGAGGGGGGATGGCGGGTCGAGTGCCTCCCCGAGGAGGCCGGCGCAACCGTCCCGGCCACCGGGACCCTCCCGGGGGATCGGGGCTGAGGGGCCGGGGTTCTCGCCGCCGCGGGGAGGATCGGAGATGCTGGTCAGCCAACTGCAGGAGGTCCGTCGATTCCTCGGGCGTCTGGACCCGGGCCAGGACCTGATTGCAGGGATTCGGACGGTCTGCCGGGAGAACGGCGTGCAGACCGGATGGGTCCAGGCCTGGGGCCTCGTGGGCAATCCGCTGGTCTCCCGGGCCGCTCCCGACGGCAGGACCCTGGCGGCCCCGGAGGTCCGGGAGGGAGTGTTCCTGGTCCCGGTGCTGGCGGGAAGCATTGCCCGGTGCAACGACGACGTGGACCTGCGTCTGGCGGGGACCGGAACCCCGGTGGCCGGAGGGGAACCCTGGTCCGGAGTCCTCCTGGGGGCCGAGGTCGTGCACGTGGAGTTCTGGCTCCTCGCCGGCGATGACGTGGTGCTGTTCCGGGACGAGGACGACCCCACGGGCCTGGGCCCCTTCGTCACGGCGATGCCTGGCAGGCCGGCGCCGGCCACGGCCCTGGCGCACGGGACCCCGGCCAGCCCGGCCACGATCCAGGTTCCGGCCGTTCCCGCCGCCTCGGCTCCCGCCGCGCCTCCTCCGCTGCGGAAGCCGCCCGAGGAGGCCGACGCCTCGGACCTCTACGTGCTCGAGATGGAGGTCGGGGACTACCTCGAGCATCCCCGGTTCGGGAAGTGCCGGATCCTGGCCGCCCACGAGGACGACAAGGTCACCATCCGGCTCGACAACGGGAAGCACGTGGACCTGAGCCTCAGCGTGCTCCGGGTGTTGCCACCGAAGATGCAGGGCAGTCGCAAGGTCTTTCCCGTGGAACTGCGCCGCAGGTCCTGAAGGCCTTCCTCATCCACGGGCCCGGATGCGAGGCGCCGTCGCCAGGCGCGGGGACGCGTCCCTGCGATCGGTCAGGCTCGTCCCCCAGGGGACTTCTTCTGGGCCTCCCGCTTGCGGGCCGCCCATCCCTCCCGGTGGACCTGGGGCGTCCGGGAGAGGGCCAGGGCATCGGGCGGCACGTCCCGGACGATCGTGGACCCGGCGGCCACGTAGGCCCCCCGTCCCACGGTCACCGGGGCCACCAGCTGGGTGTCGGACCCGATGAAGGCCCCGTCCTCGATCACGGTGGGGCGCTTGTGGACTCCGTCATAGTTGCAGGTGATCGTGCCGGCGCCGATGTTGGCTCCCTTTCCCACCGTGCAGTCCCCCAGGTAGGTCAGGTGGTTGGCCTTGGACCCCTCCCCGAGGACGCTCTTCTTCATCTCGACGAAGTTTCCCACGTGGGCGCCCCGGCCCACCAGGGAATCGGGTCGGAGGTGGGAGAAGGGGCCCATCTTCGCCTCGGCATCCACCGTGGAGTCCGTGATCACGCAGTAGGGCTTCACCTCGACGTCATCTCCGATCCGGACTCCGCTGAGGACCGCCCCTCGTCCGATCACGCAGCGGCTTCCGACGGAGGTTCCCCGGTGCATCTCCACGTCGGGCCAGACCTCGGTGTCGGGTCCCACGGTGCAGTCGGGGTCGATCATCACCGTCTCGGGGCGATGGATCGTGACCCCCTGGAGCATCAGGGCCCGGGCATGGCGGAGGTGCAGTGCGGCCTCGACCTGGGCCAGGTCCGCCCGGTCGTTCACCTGGGCCGCCTCGTCGCTTTCCGGGGGCAAGGTCACCGCACCGACCTCGAGTCCCTCCCGCCAGACCGCCTCGACAACATCGGTGAAGTAGAACTCCCGGACCCCCCGGGCCTGTCCCACCCCGTCCAGCAGTCGAAACAGGAGGTCGGTCCGGGCGCCATAGACCCCCATGTTGACCTCCCGGATCCCCTCCTGGCCCGGACCGAGGTCCCGTCTCTCGACGATTCGGGCGATCCGTCCCTCGGGGTCCCGGACCACCCGGCCAAACCCCGCAGGGTCGTTCCGGAAACCGGTCAACAGCGCGAAATGGCCTCCCGAGGCCTCCAGGGCGTCCAGCAGGGAACGGAGGGTTCCGCCCTGGACCAGGGCCAGGTCGCCGTTCACGACCAGGACCCGTGCGAAGCCTTGCACCGCCTCGGCGGCGCATCGGGTGGCATGGGCGGTTCCCAGGGGCTCCTGCTGCCGCGGGAAGACCAGGTCCCGGCCCGGGAAGGCGGTCCGGATGGTGGCCTCCACCTCGTCGGCCCGGTGGCCCACCACCACCGCGACACGGTCGCAACCCGCCTCGAAGGCTGCCTGGATGGGCCAGCAGGCCAGCGGTCGCCCCGCCAGCAGGTGCACGGCCTTGGGTCGCGCCGACCGCATCCGGGTGCTCAGGCCCGCTGCCAGCACGACGGCCGCCGTGGGGATCGCCATGGGGACCTCCCTCGCCGAGACCTGGGAGATCCTACCAGAGGCGATCGGGAAGGGGACTGGTCACCGAAGGCGGCACCTTCTAGAATCGCCTCGACCTCGATCCCGTCCTTCCCAACGGAGAGGAGACTTCGATGAATCCGCTGACCAAAGGGGCCTTGATGCTGCAGTTGGTGCGATGGGCGTTGACCAAGGCCAAGAGGGACATCGACTACCGACCCTCGGGCCTGGGGCCGAAGTTCCGATCGGCCCGGGAGGCGGTCTCCCTGATCCCCGACGGGGCGGTGGTGATGTCCTCGGGGATGGCCTCGAACATGCGTCCCACGATTCTCTACTTCGCCGTCCGGGACGTCTTCGAGGCCACCGGGCATCCCGCCGGGATCACCTGGATCTCCGCCGGGGGCATGGGAGGGCGGGGACGGGTTCCGGGGACCGTCGAGGAGGTGGCCCGACCGGGGCTCTGCACCCGGTTCATCAGCGGGCATCTGGAGACGGCTCGGGCGATGCTGAAGGGGGGCGCCGAGGGGCGCATCGAACTGCACGTGCTGCCCCAGGGACAGGTGATCCTGGCCGCCGAGGCCCAGGGCCGCGGGGAGGCGAGCATCCTCTCCGATGTGGGCGTCGGGACCTTCCTGGACCCCCGGGTCGGCCCCGGGTCGATCCTGACCCCGAACGCCCGGGAGAACCTGGTGGAGGTCGATGGAGACCGCCTGCGCTATCGGCTGCCGCCGATCACGGCCGCCTGCGTGCTGGCCACCGAGGCGGACCCCGAGGGCAACATCTACATGAAGCGGGCCTCCCTCTACACCGAGGTCCGGGAGGCCGTCCGGGCCGCGAAGGCCAACGGCGGCGTGGCGATCGTCGCGGTCACCGACGTCATTCCCAAGGACGAGAAGGCCATCTTCATCCCGGCGGACCAGGTGGATGCCGTCGTGGTGTGCCCCCGGAACGAGCAGACGCTCACGGTGCCCCAGAAGAAGGCCTGGTCGATGTTCCTTCCCGGGTCCCAGGTGGATGTCCACGAGGCGATGGAGAAACTGGACTTCTTCAACCACCTCCTGAAACTGGACCCGGTCCGGGGACCCGTGGAGAACGCGATGGCCCGCTCCGCGGCGGCCTGGTTCGCCCGGATCGGCCATCCGGGGATGAAGGCGATCAACGGCTACGGCCTTCCAGTGGTGGTGGGGCGGTTCGCTGACGTGGGCGGGCTCACCCGGGAGGTCACCTTCCTGATCGAGACCGGGGCCTACGGAGGCGTGCCGGCCCCGGGGCTGTTCTTCGGCACGGCGATCAATCCCCACCACCTGGTCACCTCGGCCGAGATGTTCCGATACTGCCGGGAGAACCTGGACGTCACGGTCCTCGGGATGCTCCAGGTGGACTCCCAGGGCAATGTCAACGTGAGCCGGAAGTCCGAGGACATCCGGGAGTACGTGGGGCCCGGGGGATTCATCGACCTGGTGACCAGCGCGAAGAACATCCTCTTCGTGGGGGCCTTCCAGGCCCGGAGCCGGATGGTCGTCGAGGGGGACCGGATCCGAGTGGCCCAGCCTGGGATCCCGAAGTTCGTCGAGCGGGTGGACGAGGTGACCTTCTACGGGCCGGCAGCCATCGCCGCCGGGAAGAAGGTCCTCTACGTGACACCCGTGGGGACCTTCCAGTTGACCCCCGAGGGGCTCATGCTGATCGAGGTGATGCCGGGGATCGACGTCCAACGGGACATCCTGGCGGGTTCCCGGGCGAAGATCCTGCTGCCGGCGTCGGGGGAGGTTCCGGTGGCGCCTGCGGCCTGCGTGACCGGCCAGGGCTACCGGCTGGCCTTCGGGAAGGGAGTCGTCTGACGTCGCGGGGAGCGGGGAGGGATGCGGTGATCATTGCCACCTGGAACGTCAACTCCATCAAGGCCCGGCTGGACCGGGTGATCGCCTGGCTTGGGGCCCGGAATCCCGATGCCCTGTGCCTCCAGGAACTCAAGACCGCCCGGGAGGCCTTCCCGTTCCAGGAACTCCAGGAGGCCGGATGGAACGTCGCCGGGGCCTTCCAGCCCACCTACAACGGCGTCGCGGTCCTCTCCCGCCATCCCCTGGAGGAGGTGGCCGTCGGGATGGACGACGACGACCCCCAGGCCCGCCTGGTGGCGACCACGGTCCGGGGCGTCCGGGTGGTGTCGGTCTATGTGCCGAACGGGCAGGAGGTCGGCAGCGAGAAGTATGCCTACAAACTCCGCTGGCTGGAGCGGTTCCGGGGCTGGCTCGAGCAGGAACGGGCCCGCCATCCGAGGCTGGTGGTCTGCGGCGACTTCAACATCGTGCCCCGGGACGGGGATGCCCACGACCCCAGGGTGTGGCAGGGGACCGTGCTGCTGAATCCCGAGGTCCGGCGACACCTGTCTTCCTTGATGGACCTGGGATTGCGGGACGTCGTCGCGGAACGGCACCCCGAGGGGGGGCCCTTCTCCTGGTGGGACTACCGGGCGGCCTCCTTTCCCCGGAACCTGGGCCTGCGGATCGACCTGCTCCTGACGACCCCCGACCTGGCGGATCGGTGCGTCGAGGTGTTCACGGACCGGGACCAGCGCAAGGGGGATCGCCCCAGCGACCATGTCCCGGTCGGGGCCCGTTTCGAGGTCTGAACCGGGAGGGATCACGATGGCAGGGGATATTCTGGAAGGGAGGCCGGCGCCTGATTTCACGTTGGCGGCGGTTCCCGAGGGGACGGTGACGCTGTCATCCTTCCGGGGGCGACCGGTGGTGATCTACTTCTACCCGAAGGACGACACCCCCGGATGCACCCGGGAGGCCTGCGCGTTCCGGGACGCCCGGGACCGGCTGCGGGAGGCCGGAGCGGTCGTGCTGGGCATCAGCCGGGACTCGGTGGCCAGCCACGCCCGCTTCCATCGGAAGTACGACCTGAACTTCCCACTCCTGGCCGACGCCGACGGGAAGGTCACCGAGGCCTATGGCGTCTGGAGGGAGAAGCGACGCTGCGGTCGGACCTCCTTCGGCATCGAGCGATCGACCTTCCTGATCGACGGGGAGGGGGTCATCCGGAAGGCCTGGAGGGGCGTGAAGGTGGACGGTCACGACCAGGAGGTGCTGGAGGCTCTCCAGGCCCTGTGAGGCCGGTCACTGGACCTCCCGGAACCGGGACCAGGGGGCACCGCAGACCGGGCACTTGTCGATCTCGCCACCGGTGTGGGTGTAGCCGCAGACCAGGCACGTGAAGACCCGGAACTCGCCGATGTCCTTCTGGTTCTGGACTGCGTCGAGGGCCTGCTGGAACAAGGAGACGTGGACCTTCTCGGCCTCCAGGGCCCCCTTGAAGGCGTACTGGGCCGAGATCTCCTGGTCCTGGACCGCCTGTTCCAGCATGGGCGGGTACATCTCCTGGACCTCGTAGGTCTCGCCTTCCAGGGCGGCCTGGAGGTTCTGGCGGGTGTCCAGCACCATGCCCAGGGCCCGCCAGTGGCGCATCGCGTGGATCGTCTCTGCATCCGCCGCGGCCCGGAACAACTTCGCGACGTTCGGGAAGCCCTCGGCCGCGGCCTTCTCGGCCCAGGCGAGGTACTTGCGGTTGGCCTGGCTCTCTCCCGCGAAGGCGGTCTTCAGGTTGTCGGTGGTCCTGCTCATCGGTCCTCCTGCCGGACAATGGAAGGACCCCCTTGTAGCCCGGGCCCCCCCCTCTGTCAATGACGCCCGAGGGATCGCCGGGCGTCGGGTGGCGCGGAGGGATTTCCCCTCGACGGCCTGGCGGGGGTTGTGCTAGGTTACGACCGCTGCGGCCGAGGGTGCCGCCTGGGAGGGTGAAATGGTCACGCTGCGTACCTACGTCTTCCTGGACAGTCTGCAGCCCCAACTGGCCTCCTTCATCGGGAAGACGGCCCGGGGCTTTCTGCCGATCCCCGAGCAGGCATCCCTGTTCGTCGAGGTGGCGCCGGGGATCGTGATCAACCGGATCACCGACGTGGCCCTGAAGGCCACCACGGTGGTGCCGGCGGTCCAGGTCGTGGAGCGGGCCTACGGACTGCTGGAGGTCCACGACGACGACAAGGGCGAGGTCCTGAAGGCCGGCGAGGCGATCCTGCGGTCGCTGGACCTCAAGGAAGAGGGCCGGATGAAGCCCAGACTGCTGTCGAACCAGATCATCCGGTCCATCGAGCCCTATCAGGCGCAGTTGATCAACCGGAACAGCCAGGGGATGATGATCCTGCCGGGACAGAGCCTCTTCATCCTGGAGACGGAGCCGGCGGGATATGTCGCCTACGCGGCCAACGAGGCCGAGAAGGCGGCCCGGATCTTCCTCGTCCAGTGTCAGCCGTACGGGGCCTTCGGGCGGTTGTGGCTGGCCGGGAGCGAGTCGGAGATCGACTCGGCGGCGGAGGCCGCCGTGGGGGTGTTGAACGCGCTGACCGGAGTGTAGGGTCGGCGGGGTGTTTGGGCGTCACAAGGAGAAGGAAGATGGCCGATGCGCTGGGCATGATCGAGACGAAGGGGTTCGTGGCGATGGTGGAGGCGGCCGACGCGATGGTGAAGGCGGCCAAGGTCGAACTGGTGGGCTACGAGAAGATCGGGGGCGGCTATGTCACGGCCATCGTCCGAGGGGACGTCGCCGCGGTGAAGGCGGCCACCGAGGCCGGCGCCCGGCAGGCCGAGCGGGTCGGGGAACTGGTGAGCGTTCACGTGATCCCGCGGCCCCACGTGAACATCGACGAGGCCCTGCCTCTGGGACGGCAGCCGAAGGGCAAGTGACCCTGCCTGACGGCCGGTCGCGCGGGTTTCGGGGGAGCGGCCCTTGCCGCCGGCGGGCCGGGCCTTCGTGTCCGCCGGGGCGGTCCGAGGAAGCGACCTTTCTGGAGGGGCGGCCATGCAGATGGGACTGGTGGTGGGGACCGTCGTCTCCACGCGGAAGGAGGAGGAACTGCGAGGTCTCCGCTTCCTGGTGGTGCGGGAGATGGACCCCGAGATGCGTCCCTCGGGGAAGATGGTCGTGGCAGCCGACGCCTGCGGGGCCGGGGAGGGGGAGGTGGTCCTCTATGCCTCCGGGTCCTCGGCGCGCCAGACGGCCATGACCAGGGACCGGCCCGTCGACGCGGTGATCATGGCCATCGTGGACGAGGTGGAGATCGGCGGGGATCGGCGCTACGTGAAGGGTTGACGCCGGATGCCCCGGAGGGAGCCTCGATTCGCGGGGGCGCCGGGGCATGGTCGGGGAGGAGGTCCCCATGGCAGTGGACGAGACCAAGGTCGCCGCCATCGTCGAGGCGGTCCTGCAGCGGCTGCGGGAGGAGGGCGGCGGTCGCGTCGGGGCGCCGGCGGTGATCTCCCGGCGGGCCGAGACGGGCAGCCTGGGCATCCATGCCGACATCGACTCGGCCGTGAAGGCCGCCTGGGAGGCCCATCAGCGCCTGGTGGCGATGCCCCTGGAGGTCCGGGACAAGGCGATCCAGGCCATGCGGGACCTGACGGTCGGCCGGGCCCCGGAACTGGCTCGAATGGCCGTCGAGGAGACGGGGCTCGGGCGGGTCGAGGACAAGATTCAGAAGAACCATCTGGCGGCCCTCAAGACCCCGGGGACCGAGATCCTGGTCCCCCGGGCCTTCACCGGGGATCGGGGCCTCACGCTGGCCGAGCGGGCCCCCTACGGCGTCATCTGCAGCATCACGCCCTGCACCAATGCCACCGAGACGATCATCAACAACGCCATCGGGATGGTCGCCGGGGGCAACGGTGTCGTGATCAACGGACACCCCTCGGCGAAGGGCACCATCGCGACCTTCATCCGGTGGCTCAACGAGGCCATTGTCCAGGCCGGCGGACCCGACAACCTGATCTGCACGATTCCCGAGCCGACGATCGAGTCGGCCAACACCGTGATGCGTCATCCCGGCACGGCGCTCGTGGTGGTCACCGGGGGCCCGGCGGTGGTGAAGGCGGCCATGAGCACCGGCAAGAAGTGCATCGCCGCGGGGCCGGGAAATCCTCCGGCACTGGTGGACGAGACGGCGAAACTGGACCAGGCCGCCCGGGACCTCATCGCGGGGGCCTCGCTGGACAACAACATCGTCTGCATCGTCGAGAAGGAGATCCTGGCCGTCGAGGCCATCGCCGACCGCCTCAAGCAGGAACTCGTCCGGGCCGGGGCCTACCTGGTCCGGGACTCGCAGGTGGGGCGCCTGACCCAGGTCCTGGTGGACGGGGACCACCCGAACAAGCGCTTTGTCGGCAAGAATCCCAGTGTGATCCTGCGCGAGATCGGGATCCAGGTCCCCGACGAGGTTCGCCTGGCCTTCTTCGAGGCCGACGAGTCCCATCCTCTGGTGCAGATCGAGCAGTTGCTGCCCGTGCTCCCCTTCGTGCGGGTCAAGAACGTCGAGGAGGGAATCGCGGCGGCCCTGCGCATCGAGCACGGCTATCGGCACACCGCGGTGATGCACAGCCTGAACGTGGAGCGCCTGCATCGCTACGCCCGGGCGGCGAACACCAGCATCTTCGTGAAGAACGCGCCGTCCTTCGCGGGCCTGGGTCTCCAGGGCGAGGGCTACACCTCGTGGACCATCGCGAGTCCCACGGGGGAGGGGTTGACCACGGCGCTGAACTTCACCCGGGAGCGGCGCTGCGTGCTGAAGGACTATTTCCGGATCGTCTAGGAGGCCTCCTTGCCGCTGCAGACGCCCCGGTTCCCGGCTCCCACCCTGACCCCGCTGCCGGAGTGCCTGGGGGGACTGGAGGTGCAGTCGATCCCCCGGGGGCTCGTGGCCGTGGACGCCCTGGTGAAGAAGGCGGCGTCGCGGGTCGTGATGGCCCGTCCGGTCTCCCCGGGCAGGATGTTGATCCTGATCGACGGGTCGGTGGCCGAGGTGGAGGAGAGCCTGGAGGAGGCCTGGCGGGTGGCCGGAGACCTGGGCGTGGATCGCCTGTTCCTGCCCTACGCCCACGCCCTGCTGGAACCGGCCGTCTTCGGCACGCTGCCGTCGATGCCGGACGGGTCCATGGGGCTCGTGGAGACCGACACGGCCTGTGCCGGGATCCGGGCCTGTGACGCAGCGATGAAGGCTGCGGAGGTGGTCCCGGTGGCGCTGCACCTCTCGGTCGGCATCGGGGGAAAGTGCTGGTATGCCCTCGGCGGCGACCTCCACGAGGTCCAGGCCGCGGTCGCCGCCTCTCGGGAGGCGGCGGGGGAGGCCCACCTGCTCTCCACCGAGGTCATTCCGAATCCCCATCCCGAGTTCCTGCAGGCCCTGGGCCTGTAGGGGGCTCCGCGTCCTGGAACAGCAGCAGGTCCCCGAGGAACCGGAGGTCCGGCTCCTGGGCCGGGTCCAGGCCCCCCAGGACCTCCTCGACCCGGTCCAGGGATCGCCCGATCATCCGCCGGACCGCCTGCTCCGGGTCCCCCGGGTCCTGGGGTGCGGCCTGAGCCGGATGACGCAGGGAGGGCCGGATCCGGGACCCCTCGAAGGCCGCCAGTCGGAGTCTCCGGACATCCTCCCGGGAGAGGGGCCGGAGGGAGGTCTCGCCCGTCAGGACCCCCCAGGCCCAGGCCGTGGCCAGCACCGAGGCGATGGACCCGGACCGGAGGTCCGGTGCGGGTCCCGTGGGGTCGTATCCCAGGGCCTCGATGGCAAAGCGGGTCACCGCATCGGCCTCCCGGGCCATCCGGCAGGCCTCCTGGACCTCCGAGAGGCGATCCGGGTCCCGGGGCTCGTGGGGCGGCAAGGGGGAGGCGACCCGGGGAGGGAATCCCGCCAGGGCCTCCACCTGGGCGGCGACGACGTCCTCCAGCAGCCGGACTCGGGAGAGGCCTCCCAGCCGGCCCACCACCTGCCGTGCCAGGACCTGCCCCGGGCGGATGGCCTCGATTCCCGCCCGGAAGAGGTCCGTGGGGTGGATGCGCCTCGCCAGCAGGTCCGGGGAGATGCCGCCGGAGCCTCCCAGGACCTCGGCGCCGATGGACATCCATCGGAGGACGTGTGCCGCGGCGCGGGCCCGGGCCTCGGGTCGGGACCAGTCCTCCTCCAGGGCACCCAGGGCGCGGTTCACCAGGAAGGTCGTCTGGGACACGAACCACGCCAGGCGTCGGGGGTCCTCCATCCTGGACAGGAGGCGGCCCAGGGGTCCCGAGGGCACCTCCGGCGACCACACGAGACCCAGGGCGCGATCCTCGTCGTCGGAGGAGGGGAGGGACTCGGGGACCTCGGTCTGCAGGCGTGCGACCCACGTGTTCCGGTCGAGGGGCTCGTAGAGCGAGAAGCGGTCCTCCAGGGCCGGGAATCCCCAGTCCTGGAGCCGGGCCTCTCGGAGTCGCCGGGCCTCCTCCTCCAGCGCCGACGGGAGTTCCCGGCGAAGGGACTGGAGCAGGCGATGGGCCTCCTCCAGGTCCCAGGACCAGAGGAGGTCGATCCAGCGCCGCACGACCGGGACCTCCTCCGCGTCGGCCAGCACGAGCGTGAAGACCCCGTCGGGGCTCGGGACGACGCCCGCGTCCGGCAGGACGTGCCCCTCCAGTTCGTCGGACGTGAGGATCTCGGTCGTCGCCCGGGCAATGCGGAGGGCGATCACCTCCGGGGGCAGTTCGGAGAGCCAGCGCAGGGCGAAGTCCCGGGAGACGTCCATGGCCAGTTCGATCACCTCGTCGAGGCGGTCCGGAACGAAATGGGGTCCGGTCCAGGCCTGGAGGTCGGCCAGGACCAGCCGCTCCGTGGGGGTCATGTAGGGCAGCAGCGGGGCGGCGTCCTCCAGGCCGATTCCGGCCAGCAGGAAGAAGGCCTCGTCCGCTCGAAGGCGTCGCAGCACCTGGCCTGGGTCCCGGAGGTCCAGCAGGGCCTTCAGTCGGCCTGAACCGGAGCGGGTCAGGAAGTCGGAGGGAAGCCCGGCCCGGGTCAGGAGGCCCGACCAGGGAACCGGTGCCGAGGGGGTGTCGTCATGGTCCGTCATGGAGGTCCTCTGTCGCAGGGGGCGCTTGCAAAGGCGCCACGGGGCGACTATCGTAACCCGGTTTTCGGCGGGGGGCCAGGGACCGGAATGAGACGGGGAAACGTCTTCTGGATCGTGCTGGTGCTCACCGGGGTGGCGTTGCCCCTGGGAATCTGGGGACCCGGACTCTGGGATCCCTGGGAGATGAACCAGGCCTTCGTCGCCCGGCGCATGGCCGAGGCCCCCCGGGTGCTGGTCGCCTCCGGATCGGCGGCCACGGGCGTCCAGGCCCTCCAGGCGGCCCTTGGGGACGAGGTGGTGCCGGAGGCCGTCGGCGGGGCTGCGGGATCCCTGGAGGGGATCCGCCCCCGACTGTCGGAAAAGGTCTTCGAGGCCGTGGTGCTGGACCTCGACGGCGCGGTCACCGGGGAGGGGGACACCCGGGGCCTGGACTCCCTGGCCCGCTTGCTGTCGAGCCTGGTGACGAACAACCGATCGACGACGTTCCTGCTGGTCTCGGGGGCGGGCAAGGTGAGCCCTGCGGCGGTTCGGGAGGCCCTGGTGGCCCGGGTGGAGGAGACCGGTGACGACGACGCGCCGGTGGAGGTCCTGGCCTCCCGGACCGTCGCCGTGGCCGATCCGGCGTCCCTCCCGGGGGCGATCCGGGATTCGGTTCGGGGCCATTCGATGGTTGCCCAGTTCAAGGCCCAGGGCCAGACCCGCTTCGTGCCGCCGCTGGAACCCTGGTTCACGAGCCTCTCCCTGCGGGCCTTCGGCCTCACGGAGTTCGCGGCCCGACTTCCCTCGGCGACGATGGCGGTGCTGCTGGTGCTGATCCTGGGGCTGGCGGTCCGTCAGGCCCACGGGGACCGGACCGGGATCCTGCTGCTGGTGGCGCTGGCCTCGTCGCCGGCCCTGCTCCTGGCCGCGCGCACGGTGAGCGGGATGACCGCCACGGTCCTGTGGATGACCCTCGGTGGCCTGGCCACGGCCCGGATCGCTCGAGGGGATCGGGGCCTGCTTCCCTGGGCGGGGATCGGGGTCGCCGCGATTCTGTCCTGGCTTTCTGGGGGCATGTTCGCCCTGGTGACCCTGGCCGCCGCGGTGATCCTCCTGCCGGTGGTCACCCTGTCCCGGGATCGGCGCCTCTGGGCCGTCGCTGGTTCCGTGGCGATCCTGGCGGGAGTCCTGGCCCTCCTGACCTTCCTTCCCGAGGCCTCCTTCTTCCGGCAGATGCGCTTCACCCGGGCCCTCTGGTCCTCGGGGCTCAAGGACGAGGCCCGGAATTTCGACCTGGCGTTCCGGTGGATCGGGTTCGGCCTGTTCCCCTGGTCGGCGCTGCTTCCCCTGGCGGTGGTCGCAGCGGTCCAGGGGGTCCGGCAGGGACGGGAGGACCGCCTCGTGGCACTGCTGTTCGCCGCGGCCCCATGGCTCGCCATGGCACTGGGGGTCCGGCCGTTCCAGCAGGTGGGGATCGCCTGGGTTCCCGGTGCCCTGGTGCTGGTCGTCCTCTACCTCCAGGACCTGGAGGACGATCCCCTGGAGTCCCGGCTCCTGGCCTTCGTCTCCCTGGGCCTGTTCCTGGTCATGTGGAAGGATCTGTCCCGGTCGGTCCAGCCCCTGGCGGACCTCCTGGCGACGGATCCCCCGTTCTCGGCCCCTGGCAAGGGGGACCTGGCCTTCCCCGAGGGGTTGGCACTGCCGGTCCTGGGGAAGGCCTTCGCCCTGCTGTCGGGGCTGGCCCTGCTGGTCCACGGGGGGCGTCTGGTCGGGGCGGTCCGGACGTTGCCCGCGGTGCTCTCTCGAGGACGGACCTTCCGGGTGCTCATGATCCTCATGGCCGGGCTGATCGTGGCGGATCTGGCCATCTTCCTGGCCCTCAAATGGCCCGCCCTGGTCTCCGGCGACGAGGATGTCCAGCGGGGCGCCATCCTGCTTCGGGTCTTCCTCACGGGACCCGACATTCTCGCGCTGTACCTGCTCACCCTGGCCCTGGTGGTCGCCCGCTACGGGGAGTCCCTCTACCGCTGGAAGGCCGGGATTCTGGGAGAGGCGCGCATGGAACGGATGGCTCGGGGCGTGCTGGCGCTGGAGACCCCGAGGGCCTTCGGGGTCTGGATCGCCGTCGCCTCGGCCGGGCTGGCGGTGGTGCTGGCGGCGTGGGTGGTCCCGACCCTCTCCTGGCACCTCTCCCAGAAACATCTCCTGCAGACCTGGCAGGAATCCAGCGCCCGGGCGCCCGGGGACCTGTTCCGCCACGGGGTCTTCTCGGCCAAGGGGACCGAGGACAGCAACTTCTACACCTCCCAGGTCCCCGAACTGTCCACGCGGGCCCAGTTGCTGGATCGCCTCAAGGATGCCTCCCGGCGCACCGCCGTGCTGCTCCCGAAGAACCAGTGGAGCGAGATCCTGTCGGCCTTCCGGGCGGCCAATGGCGGGAGGTTCCTGCCGTTGCTGGACGATCGTTCCTCCCGTTACGTGCTGGCGGCGTCCTCCTTGGCACCGGGGGACCAGGACCGCAACTGGCTCGCGGCCATCACGACCGATTTCCCGACCTTCGAGGCCCTGCCCGGCGTCCAGCGGACTTCGGTGAATTTCGATGACCGGATCGAGGTCGTGGGCTGGTCCGTGGACCCGCCGGCGGTTCGCAGGGGCGGCACTGCGGTGCTCCGGACCTGGTTCCGGGTCCTCAACAAGGTGGACGCCTCCTACCGGATCTTCCTCCACGTGGACCGGGTCGGGTCTTCTTCGCGGATCCACGGGGATCACTGGGTGGCGAACCTGGCCCGGGAGACGGAGGATCAGACCTCCTGCGTCGGCTGCTATGCCACGACGCACTGGCTGAAAGGGGACGTGGTGATGGACCGATACGAGATCGACATCCCCATCGGGTCCCCGTCGGGTCCCTACGACATCTGGATGGGTTTCTACAACCCCAGCGGGGAGAAACGCCTCCCGGTGAAGGCCTTCGACAAGGAGAAGGTGCGCCACGACGGGCAGAACCGGGTGCGGCTGGGGAGCCTGACCGTGGAATGACCCGGTCCGCAGGGCAGGAGGCCCGATGCCCGATTCGGTGGACGGCGTCCCCTTCGTGTTGCTGAAGGTCACGGTGCTGCTCCTTGGGGCGGCGATCGGGTCCTTCGCCAACGTCCTGATCCACCGCATTCCGGCGGAACTGTCCATCGTCCGTCCCCCGTCGGCGTGTCCCCGCTGCGGTCACCCCATCCGCTGGCACGACAACATCCCGGTGCTGGGCTGGGTCCTGCTGCTGGGCCGCTGCCGGGACTGCAAGGCCCCAATCTCCCTCCGATATCCCCTGGTGGAACTGGTCACGGCGGTGCTGTCCCTGGCCTGCCTCTACCTGGCCGTCCTCCGGGGGGGCGGCGTCCCGGGCGTGTGGGGGCTCTTGACCCTCTGGTTCTTTCCGTTCGCCTTCGTGGTGTTGCTGCTGGTGCTGGCCTTCATCGACCTGGATCACTGGGTGCTGCCCCACGCCTTGACCGTCCCCGGCATCGTGCTGGGGGTTGTCCAGGCGCTGCTGTTTTCGGACTTCCCGGGCGTTCCCGCCTGGTGGGAGTCCCTGGCGGCGGCGGCTGCCGGGGCCCTTCCGGTGGTGATCCTGATGGAGGTCTGGGTCCGGTGCACCGGTCGGGAGGGGATGGGATTCGGCGATGCGATGCTGATGGCGATGGCCGGCGCGTACCTGGGCCTCGCGGCGATTCCCTTCCTGTTCCTGGCGGCCTCCCTGCAGGGGATCCTGGTGTCGGTGCCCCTGGTGGCGACGGCCCGGTGGCGTCCGGTTCCCCCCTGGGAGGGAGAGGGGGACCAGGGCCCTTCCTCCGGCGGCGACGGCTCGGAAGCGACGGCCTCCTCCCACGAAGGGATTCCCGGCACCGTGTCGGAGCCCCGCAAGGGATTGGGCCAGGTGGCCGTTCCCTTCGGTCCCTTCATCGTGCTTGCGGCGCTGGAATGGCTGTTCTTCGGCGAGGCGCTGCGGGCGTGGTTGCTGCCGTTCTAGGAGCCTGCCGGGGACTAGCGGTTCTCCATCACGGCGATCTGGACGTCCAGTTCGTCCACCCAGTAGCCGGCGCCCTTCCGCTCGCTGTCGGCCTTTCGAAGGGCCTTCAGTTCCGGCACGGCGGAACGGTCGCCCAGGCGGAACACCGCCAGGAGGATGAACCGTCGCAGGTCCACCGCCTTGCCCGGATCCACCTTCGGGTAGGTCTCCAGGAGGGCTTTCACGGCCTTTCCGGCCGCGTCACCCGTCAGCGTGGTCATCAACAGGGCGGCCTTCTCAGCGGCGATCACATCCTCGCCCTGGAGGAAGCCGATCAGGCAGTCCACGTCTCCGGGCTTGCACTGATCCAGCACACGGGCCATGCTCAGGTACTCCTGGGCCTCCGGGGAGTCCCCCTGGAACCGCTCCTTGACCAGGCTGCTCTTCTCGGCCTTCATGCGGGCCTTCCAGGCCGGATACCGGGCCCAGTCCATGCCCAGGATCAGGGGTTTCACCATCGGGGCCCGGAAGGTCTCGGCCTTCGAGTTCGCGAAGATCTGGAGCGCTGCGTCCAGGCCCACGAAGTCCGGCAACAGGCACAGGGCCGTGGCCGTGTCCAGGCGCTGCTTCGCGTCGTTGTCGGGGTTCTCGATGACCGCCTTCAAGGTCGGAATGATGTCCCGGGTCCCGACCTTCCACAGCCCCATCATGGCCATCGTGATGCGGTTCTGCTGGGCGATCTGCCAGGTCCGGGTGACCCGGTCATCGACGCCCACCGGTGGGGTCAGGGGTTTCGCGAGGCTGGCGGCCAGGACTGGCGCCGCGGCCGGGTCGCCCAGGTCCCCGGCGACCTGCACCATCTCGGGGCCGTCGGTCCACTGCCAGTCGTAGAGCCCCTGGCTCTTTGCCAGCGCGGCGATGTCGTCCAGCAGGCTGCCGGCCGCCGCCCGGTCGCCGGTCAGCACCGCCAGCAGCGGGGTCACCACCGGCTTGCCGACTCGGGCCAGGGCCTTCCGGACCCAGACGTAGATCGACTCGCCCCGGCTGGACCGGAGGAACAGCGACCGGATCAGCAGCGGGACCGCCTTTTCCGACCGGAGTTCCCCGAGCTGGGTGGCCGCCAGGGCATTCACCGCGATTCCCTGCTTGTTGGGATTGTCCCGAAGCAGGGCGATGAACAGGTCCTCGTCGGCCTTCAGATTCGCCTGATCCAGCCGCACCAGGGCCTTCAGGGCGTTTTCCCTTGCCGGGTAGGCGAAGTCCTTCGTGAGGATGTCGACCAGGGCCGGCCGCAGGTCCGCAATGGCGAAGTCCTCGACCACCGTGGCGGCCTGCACCGCGGACTCGGGATCGGCCAGGGCCTTCTTCAGCAGGGACACCGACTCGGCCGGTGCGTGGATCTGGCGCACCGCTTCGAGGATCAGGTCCTTGTAGGGGCTTGTCGGGAAGACCTCCTCGAGGGCCGGGAGGCTCTCCTTGCAGTGGAGGTCCCCCAGGCTCTTGATCGCCGTCTTCCCCTTCACGGGACTCCGCACGTGTCTCTGCCAGCCCTTGCAGGTCGTCGGCGTGCCCTTCGTGCAACCCGCCATGCTCCCGACCAGAAGGGCCACCAACATGCCGGCCAACCATCGCGCCGTGTGCCTGCCCATCCGCGTTCCTCCCCCGAAAACCTGTTCGGAAAGTACCCCCGGGCGAGTATAGTCAGCACCGGAAGCGCGGGTCAAGAAGGGAATCCGGACCAGGGAGGAGGACGGCGGTGATGCGTCGAATCCCGTGGTGGTGCGTGCCGGTGCTGGTCGCCTGCGGAGGTCCCCGGGTGGGGGCGCCAGGGGCCGCCACCGTGGAGGACCTCGTCTGGGGAGGAACGGACTGCCGAAGGGCGGCGGACTGCCCATCGGGGGTCTGCACCGCCGGCGCCTGCGTGGGCTACCTCGGGGCGGCGACCGAGGAGGCCCGGGCGATCATCGGTCTGGCCCTCGCGGCGGCGGTTGCCCGGGGACAGGGGGAGGAGGTCCGGCAGGCCCTGGCGGAGGTCCTCTCCAGCACCGGGTCCGACGAGTTCCTCCGGGGACGGGCCGCGGACGCCTTCCGGTGGCTGCCTCCCGGCCTGGGAGGGGACACGCTCGCGGGCCTGGCGGAAGACCCCTCGGAACCGGTCCGGTTCTTTGCGGCCCGGGCTCGCCATGCCCGGGGCGATCCCGAGGCCCGGGAACTCCTGCGGTCCTTCCTGCGGCATCCCTCCGAGGCGGTGCGGATGCTGGCGACCCGGGCCCTGGCGACCGGGACGGAACCAGGGGATCAGGGGCCGATCAACCAGTAGAAGGTATTCCCTCCTCGGGGGCCGAGGCCTCGGCCGTACCCCAGCCGAAGGGATCCGTCGAACCATTGCAACAGGTGAAGGGAGAGGGCGAACTCGACCCCCAGGGAGGACCCCATCTCGGGCCGGTCCCCGATGCGCCAGGCCGAACCCAGGTCGCAGAACAGGGTGGCCCAGAGGCGCCGGGCAGCCAGGGGGAAGGTGCCCGTGCCGCGATGGATGGACCACAGCGGCACCTGGTAGGCGACGGTCCAGAGCATCATCGCGTCGCCGACCCACCAGGCGTCCGGGTAGCCCCGGAGCCACCGGGCGGTCCAGGGCTGTCGGAGCCACAGGGCGCTCCAGGGGTCCTGGGTCGGGGTGCCTCCGAGGGAGTAGCGGGGTCTTCGATCCGGATCCCCGCCTGCGACGGCCCCGCTCCCCTGCACCGACAGCACCTGGTCTCCAGGCCAGGGCATCGGCAGGAAGCCGTCCACCGACCCCGACACGCTCCATGCGAGTCCGCCGTCGGACCGTTGCAGGGGATGGCGGATCGTCGCCACGAGCCCCTCCCGATGTCCCCGGGAGGTCCCGACCGAGTGGGCGAAGGCCGCCGTCTCATCATGGTAGATGCCCAGGGAGAAGCGGCCCTCGGGCGTGTCCCGGGGCCAGAGCGGCGGAGATGCGGCAGGGTCCATGGGTGGGGGACGGGGGTTGGGCTGGTGGAAGGTCGCCTCCCATCCCACCGCGAATCCGAAGGACCGGTCCCGGAGAGGCAGCGGCAGGGAGGACCGGAGTCCGATACGCCACTCCCGTCGCCAGAAGGGCATCCACCGGTCGTCCTGGACCGCCCAGGCGCGGTCGGACCAGGTGGAGACGTCGAGGGCCAGGGAGGGCCAGGTGCCGTCGTAGGCCAGGGTGGCGGTGAACGCCGGGCGGCCCCGGACGGGGTCCACGTCGATCCCGACCTGCCAGCCCAGGTGGCCCAGGGCGTCCTGACCATGGACCGAGGCCCCCAGGCGAAAGGCCCCGCCGGAATCCCAGGCGAGGATCGGCTCCAGGGCCCGGGGACGCACGGACTTCCAGGGGGAGTAGGGACGGGGGCCCTCGGGGGTCTCCGGCGGGTTCCGGGGAGGCTCCTCGGAGGGAAGGTCCGGACACTGGTCATCGGGCTGGTCCGGGTCCTCGGGCCATCCTGGGTCACCGCCGAGGTCCAGCACCGCCAGATCCCATCCCCTGGAGGTCCAGGTCCCGAAGGCCACCTGGTGCCCATCGGGGCGCACGGCCGGGTGCCGGACGCCTCCCAGCACCCGGGTCAGGCGCCGCCGCTGTCCGGTCGGGACGTCCAGCAGGAACAGGTCGTCGATGCCCCCGGCATCCCGCACGAACACGAGGGATCGGCCGTCGGGCAGTGCGACGGGGTTGCGATCCCGGCAGCCATCATCGGTCAGTCGCACCGGGGGCCGTCGGGCCTCCGGGTCCAGGCGCCAGAGGTCCCATCGCCCGTCCCGGCGGGCCGGGAAGACCACGGAACCGTCCTCAAGGACCGTGCCGGCTCCGAGGTCGTCGAAGGTCCCGAAGGGAATCGGCGTGGAACCGGTCCCGTCGGGGGTCCGGCGAACCAGGGCCACCTCGCCGTTCCGGGTCGTCACGTGCCAGAGGTTTCCGTCGGTGTCGCCAAAGAGGTCCCGGGCCCTGGCCTGGAAGGTCAGGCGCCGGGGTCGGTGGCCCGGGTCGTGGAGGAACAGGTCCCCGTAGGTCGCGTAGAGGCGGTGGGGAACCTGGTGAATCGTGGCGATGGCCCCGTGGTGGAGCGCCAGCCGTCCGCAGCCCCCCTGGCAGGGAACGCGCAGGACCTCCCGGCCGGTCTGGAGGTCCCGTTCGATCACCGCCGGGTCTCGGTGGCCGTCGGACCGGACGTACCAGATCCCCCGGCCGTCAGGTCGGTAGAGGGGCCAGGCAACGGACTCGGCTCCTCGGGTCAGGACCGTTCCCGCGACGATCCCCAGGGCGGTCCTTCGGTCCCGGACCTCTCGGGCCCGCCGGGCCACCTCGTCCTGGAACTCCCGGTAGAGGTCCTCGAAGTCGGCTCCCAGCGTACGCCGGGCCACCGTGTTCATCGCAAAGGGGACGACCCGGCGGCCGTAGTCCTGGAGGAAGGCCACCAGTCTCTCGAGGCCGACCCGGCGTTCCAGGAACGACAGGAATGCCCCGCCATACACGTAGAAGGCGCCGCCCCGGGGAGGGTCCTCCGGCGCCACCGTCAGTTGCGACAGGGAAAGGAAGCGGCCTTCCAGTGCGGCCGTCCGGAGGATGCGATCGAAGTCGGTCCCGCCGGCGCGTCCCCGGTTCGGGGAACGGCTCTCGATGAAGGTGGCCCAGCCCTCGATCCACCAAGACGGCGATGCGCCATTGGGCAAGAGGCTCTTGCCCAGTACCCGGTTCACGACCTGGGGGGCGCCGCCCACCACGTCCATGTGCACCACGTGGACCAGTTCATGGAGCACCAGGGACCGGTGGTAGTTGCCGAAGACCGACAACTCCGAGTCCGGTCCCGGGGGAGCGGCCCAGAGAACCACGTGGTCGTAGGGCCAGACCCGGGTGAAGCCATTGGAATCGTCGCCGACGTCCTCCAGCACGACTTCCAGGTCCTGGGAGGGGATGAGTCCCAGGGTCTCCCGGAGATGACCCAGGGCCCACCGGGCCTCTGCGTGAATGCGCCGGGCCAGGGACTCGGCAGGGTCGTGGTAGTGGACCCGGAGGCCCGGGGAGGACAAGGTCTGCCAGCGTCTGGCCGGGTCGTCACCGGCCTGGGCCCAGCGGGGCAGCGCCAGCAGCACCCAGACCAGACACCATGCCCACCGGCGGCCCGGTCGGATCCTCATGGCCCGGAGGATAGCATTTCCCCCGTTTCGAGGCAGAGTCCTGGCGCGGCCGATTCCTGGCGTGACCCCGGTTCGGCCTCCCCGGCGGCGGCGGGAGAGACCCTGGCCGCCGAGGGTGGCAGTCGATCGGGACGAATGACGAAACGCTCGTGAATACCGTGGGTTGTATGCGATGATTCGGTGACTGTCCCCGGGGTCACGGGGCCGGCGGTGCGGCCTCGGGGGCTGCCTGGGGCGGGACATCAGGAGTCGGGACCACCTCCGGCGCCGGAGGCTTCCTGGTCGGGGTGGTGACCTGCTCGTTGGCCAGTTCGATGTACCTTTGGACATTGCCCAGGTAGCCCAGGCACTCGTCCGATGCGGTCAGGCGTCCAGCGGTCTCACAGGCCCGGGTGTCGGGAGCCGCCTCGCAGACCTGCCGGACCAGTTGCTTGCAGGGTTTGGACGCGCAGGAAGACAGGGCCAGCATCACCGCCGCGGCCCAGAACAGGTTCCTCACGATCGCCTCCTCCGGAATCGAGAGGGCACCAGTGTAGCACAACCGCGCTTCCGGGACGAGGGCGATCCGGGGAGCGTCCGGGGGCTTGACAGTTCGATGCCGAACGATAGGATCTGGACCGCCTTGGCGCCGTTTCCGCGAGAGTGGTGGAATGGCAGACACGCTAGCTTGAGGTGCTAGTGGAAGATTTTTCCGTGGGGGTTCAAGTCCCCCCTCTCGCACCCTCCCGTTCTCGATGGGCATGGCTGGGGCTGGTGGTCCTGGTGTCCTGCGTCCAGGCGCCGGAGGACTGCTCCCGGGACATCCGGGCCCAGTGGCAGCAGGCCCTGGAGCATCCCACGCCCGAGGTCCTCTCGGGGCTCACTCCGGTCTCCCGGGATCTGGTGCAGGGGATCGACCGCCTCGGGCAATGGCCCGGGCTGCGGCAGCGGGTCCTGGACGCCCTCGCGGACGCCCGGGTTCAGGAGTCCTCCGACGGGTCCCCCAACCGGGTTCTCCGGCGTCCGGAGGGACAGGCCCTGCTGCTGGTCCGGGATGGCTGGGGCTGGCGGCTGGACCTCGCGTTGTCGGAGGTGATCTGGCCCGTGGGAGGCCCCGGCGACGGCTACTCGCGCCCCTGGTGAACACCCCGGGGCTGGACAGGAGGCGATCATGCGGCACGGAAGGGTCCGGTGGGTGGCCGGGATGCTGTGCCTGGGGGTCCTGGCCGCCTGTTCCCCCTCGCCGTCCAGGGTCTTCAGCAAGATGCAGCAGGCGGCCCGGCAGGGCGATCGCAAGGCCTTCGCGTCCCATTTCTCCGAAACATCTCGACCCTTCGCGGAGGCGCTGCTGGCCCTGTACGCCGCCGAGTATCCCAAGGACGGCAACCGACCCGACCCCTTGCGCCAGATCACGCGCGGGGAGGTCGTGGGGGAGTCGGTGGAGGGGGATCGGGCCGAGGTGCGGGTCCGGATGGAGGGGGCGCCGGAACGGGTGCTCGTCTTCGTCCGGGAGGGCCGGGCCTGGAAACTGGACGTGGACGCCACCGACCGGGAGAACCAGGGCCTGCCCGAGGAGTGATCGCGATGGGGTCGATCCCCCGCCTGGACGAGACATCGGCCCGGGAGGCCGTGGTGGAGATCGGCCGCCGGATGCATGACCGGGGCCTCATCGCCGGTGCCGAAGGGAACATCAGTGTGCGTCTGTCGTCCCGGCGGCTCCTGATCACCCCCTCGGGGGTGAACAAGGGATTTCTGCGCCCCGGGGACCTGGTGACCATCGATCTCGAGGGGCGCCCGGAGGAGGGGCGCCGTCGGGTGTCGTCGGAGGTTCGGCTGCACCTGGCCTCCTACCGGGTCCGGGAGGACGTCGGGGCGGTGATCCATGCCCATCCGCCGACTGCGGTGGCCCTCACTCTCGCGGGCCTCTCCCTGGATCTTCCCCTGGTCCCGGAGTTGCTGACCGCCCTGGGACGGGTGCCCACGGCGCCCTATGCGACCCCATCCACCGAGGAACTGGCCGAGGGCGTGGCCGAGCGGTTCCGGGAGGCGGACGTCGTGCTGATGGAGCGCCACGGAGCCGTCTGCCTGGGCCCCGATCTGGCGACGGCCTACGACCGCCTGGAGTCCCTGGAACACAACGCCCGCATTGCCTGGATGGCCTTCACGGTGGGGTCCCCGGCCCCGCTGCCGGCCACCGAGAGGGCTCGCCTCGAGCGCATGGCCGCCGCCGACCGGGGGCGCCGCTGAACGGGGCCTCCCGGCGTGGCGCGCGGGGGTCCGGTGCTGGGCGACTCAGCCCCTCTCCCAGAGGTGCAGGCCCAGCGTGGCAAGCCCCAGCAGCGAGAGCAGGCCGCCAATCACGAGCCGCTCGTGGTGCGCCAGCCAGCCGAACCGGATGGCCCGGGCCCCCTGCCATGCCAACAGCCCCAGGATCAGCATGACCCCGATGGTCCCCAGGCCCGACATCACCGTGAGCAGCAGCACGAACCAGACGTCTCCGAAGGGAGCGGCGCTGACGAAGATCGGGACCATCGCCTCGCAGGGAGACAGTGCGAGGGCCAGGACCAGGGTCAACACGGCTGCCCGGTCCGTCATCCCCTTTGCGGCCTCCTGGTGCAGGTCCGCATGGTGGTGCGGGTGGTGGTGGTGCGCCAGGTCCATCGCCAGATAGACCAGCCCGCTCCCGATCAGGATGATCGCCGGCAGAACGTGGGAGAAGGGGTCCAGCATCGGCTGGAGGGCCACCCCCAGCAGCAGGATGGCCATCGCGATTCCGCCCGAGACGGCCGTGTGGGCCACCCCGGCGGCCAGCATCACCCGCAGGGTCCGGGACAGGGTCCAGCCCTGGGCCCGCCCGATCAGCACGAAGGGCGCCCAGTGGTTCGGAAGCAGCCCGTGCACTGCCGACACCAGGGCCGCCCCTGCCAGGATGCCGCTTCCCTGGGCTCCCCCCGGGACCTGGAACCACTCCTGCATGATCCCTCCTCACCGATCGGTCCGGGAGGCCTCCCGCCCCAGTTCCTCGGCCCGGTCCCGGGCCTTCTGGACCGCCTCCCGCAGGTGCTGGTGGAAGTGCACCTGATCCAGCCAGGTCATCGCCGCATGGGTGGTCCCCTGGGGCGAGGTGACCTGGGCCCGCAACTGCCGGGGACTCCTGGCCGTCTCCACGACCAGTTTCGCGGCCCCGTAGGCCGTCTGCCGGACCAGCGCCCGGCTCAGGGTCTCCGGCAGGCCCACGGCCTTTCCGGCCTCGATGAGGCCCTCCAACAGGTAGAACAGGTAGGCGGGCCCCGTGCCCGACAGCGCCGTCACGGCGTCCATCATCGCCTCGTCCACCTGCACCGTGACTCCCACCGCCGAGAGGATCTGGGACGCCACCAGGGCCTGTTCCGGGGACCCGTGCCTCCCCAGGCAGTATGGCGAGATGGCCTCTCCCACCAGGGCCGGGGTGTTGGGCATCGCCCGGATCACCGGGATGTTCCTGCCCACGAAGGACTCGATGAAGGTCGTGGAGATCCCGGCAGCAATGCTGATCACCACCTGTCCCTCGTGGAAGCAGCCGGAGATGTCCTCCAGCACCTCCCGGAGGACCTGGGGCTTCACGGCAAGCAGCACGATGTCGCTGTCCCGGACCAGTTCGCAGTTGTCCCGCGTGGTCCGGATGCCCCACTGGTCCCGGAGCCACGCCAGGGCGACCTCGGACCTGCGGCTCGCGACGACCTGTCGGGGCTCCACGATGCAGGCCTTCAGGAGGCCCCCGATGAGGGCCTCTCCCATGTTTCCCGCTCCCAGCACGCCAATCGTTGCCCGGTCCAGCATGTCCCCTTCTCCGTTACCTGGGCAGGCTCCATCCGAACAGCGCCATCACCAGCGCGGCGGCGAGGATCAGCCCGGAGGCGACCACGAGCCCCACCAGCACCCTCGTCCCTGCCGGGGCCGCCGCCCGGGGCATCGACGGGACGGCGGTCGGGGCCACCGACGCCTTGCGACTCCGCCGGCCCGCAGGGACCGGTGCCGCCGCGGCCTCCTGGACCATCTGGGCCAGTTGCCGGACCCCCGCCTCCTCCCGATCCGGCACCGCCTCCCGCATCGCCCGACGCATCGCCTCGGCAGAGGGGAAGCGGTCCTTGGGCCGGGGGGCCAGGGCAGTGGCGATCACCTCCCGGAGGGCCTCTCCCCCGGGCAATCGGGCGATCCGGTCCGGGTCCATGCCCTGCCTGGCCTGTCGGCGGATCTCTTCGGTGTTCGTCCCCTCGAAGGGATGGCCCCCCTCCAGCATCGCCACCAGCAGCAATCCCACCGAGTAGAGGTCCGCCTGGGGACCCACCCGGGCCCCGGCCGCCTGCTCCGGCGCCATGTATCCCACCTTCCCCTTGACGACCCCCGTGCGGGTCCGCTCGTCCCTCCAGGGCCCGGTGGCGATGCCGAAGTCGCAGACCTTCACCGCCCCGGACCGGTCCACCAGGACGTTCTGGGGACTGATGTCCCGGTGGATGACCCCGGCCGGTCTCCCCTCCTGGATGAGCCCGTGGGCGTATTCCAGGGCCCGCAAGACCTGGTCCGCCACGAAGGTCGCCGCCTCCACCGGGAGTCCCCGGGCCTTCCGCCGGCGTCCACCGGGCTTCAGCAGCCGGGACAGGCTGACCCCGTCCACGTACTCCATCGCCAGGAAGTAGCGGCCATCCGCCTCGCCGAACTCCAGCACATGGGCGATGTTCGGGTGGTTCAGCCGAGCGCCCAGGCGCGCCTCGTCCACGAACATCCGCACCAGGTCCGGGTCCCCGGCCGCCTCCTCCAGCAGCACCTTCACGGCCACCGGCTTCTCGAACCCCATCGGACCCGGCAGGCGCGCCCGGTAGACCGTGGCCATGCCACCCGTGCCGATCGCATCGACGATCTCATACTTGCCGAACTGGAGCACCCGGTCTCTGGAAGGCACGAAGGGGTCACTCCTCTGCCGGACTCACCCGGGGGCTTCCCGGGGGACCGGGTCTCCTACGGGTAGATCTTCTCGAGCATCCGGGGGAAGGCGATGGTCTCCCGGATGTGGGGCAGCCCGCAGATCCACGCCACCGTCCGCTCGAGGCCCAGCCCGAACCCCGAGTGGGGCACGCTGCCGAAGCGCCGGATGTCCAGGTACCACTGGAAGGCCTCCCGGGGCAGACCGTGGGCATCGATGGCCGCCAGCAGCACCTCCAGGTCCTCCTCCCGCTGGCCTCCGCCGATCACCTCCCCGTAGCCCTCGGGGGCCAGGACGTCCATGCTCAGGCACTGGGCCGGGTCCGCCGGGTCCCGCTTCATGTAGAAGGCCTTCACCGCCGTCGGGTAGCGATGCACGATGATGGGCCGGTCGAACTGCCGGGTCAGCAGCGTCTCGTCGTCGCCCCCGAAGTCGTCCCCGTCGGGGATGTCGCTCCCGTGCTCCCGGAGGATGCGGACCGCCTCCCGGTAATGGAGGCGTGGGAAGGGCTTCTGGACCGCCTCGAGGGGCCTCAGGTCCCGTTCCAGCACTTCCAGTTCGCGCCTCCGGGACTCCACCACGCGCCCCACCACCTCGACCAGGAAGTCCTCGGCCACCTGCATGTTCTCGTCCAGGTCGCAGAAGGCCATCTCCGGCTCCACCATCCAGAACTCCATCAGGTGGCGACGGGTCTTGCTCTTCTCGGCCCGGAAGGTGGGACCGAAGCAATAGACCTTGCCGAAGGCCGCGGCGGTGGCCTCGTTGTAGAGTTGCCCGCTCTGGGTCAGGTAGGCCTTCTCGCCGAAGTAGTCGAGGCCGAAGAGCGTGGTGGTCCCCTCGCAGGCCGAGGGGGTCAGGATCGGCGTGTCCACCAGCAGGAACCCGTGCTCGTCGAAGTAGTCCCGGATGGCCTTCACGATGGCCGCTCGCACCCGGAGGATGGCGTGCTGCCGCCGGGACCGGAGCCAGAGGTGGCGATGTTCCATCAGGAAGGCCGTGCCGTGTTCCTTGGGCTGGATGGGGTAGGGCTCCGCCGCCGCGAGGACCCGGAACTCCTGGACGTCCATCTCGAAGCCGATGGGGCTCCGGGGGTCCGCCCGGATGGTCCCCCGGACCTCCACGCTGGACTCCTGGGGACAGTGGTCCGCGGCCTCGAAGGACTCCGCCGGGACCTGGTTCCGGACCATCACGCACTGGATGGTCCCGGTGCCGTCCCGCACCTGGAGGAACAGGATCCGGCCACTGGATCGCCGGGCCGCGAGCCATCCCTGCAGCAGGACCGACTGCCCGACGAACCGGTCGATGCGCTCCACCGTGACGCCCGTCATTCCGAACCCTCCCCGGAGGCGCCGCAAGAGTAGCAGACGCGCCGCGATCCGTCCACGGCTCGGAGGCCGACCATTGCCTTGACAGGGGGGGCGATGCTGCGATAATGAGCCAACCCGCGGACTTTGAAAGAGGTACGCTCATGCGCAGAATCGTTCCCGTCGGGAGCCTCGTCGCACTCGGCGTGCTGCTGGCCGTGTCCTCGCATGCCCAGACGGTTCCCCCCGAACCGGCCGCCGCCTCGGGGTCCCAGGGTGCGTTCTCGCTGGTGCTGACCGAGGGCAAGCGTCTGGCCGCCATGGGCCGGCACTACGACGCCGTCCTCCTCTTCAACCGCGTGCTCTCCGAAGGCGACGAGTCGGCCCCCTACTTCCAGGAGGCCCAGTACGAGATGGGGGCCTCCCTGTTCGCGCTGCGGTTCTTCGTGAGCGCCCGGATCTACTTCGAACGGGTCGCCGAGGCGGGTCCTCAGCACATCCGGTACAAGGAGGCCCTTCCCTACCTCGTGCGCATCCATCGGGAGATTCCCGGGGAGACGGACGGCCTCTTCCGCCTGTCCTCCTATTCCCCGGACCTGTATCCCCTGGACCTGGCCGAGGAGGCCAGTTTCTATGTCGGGCAGTGGCACTACTACGAAGGCAATCTGGACGCGGCCCTGGAGAGCCTGTCCCGGGTCGGGGCCTCCCGGCCGGACCTCTTCGTCCGGGCCACCTACCTCCGGGGGGTCGTCCACGTCCGGCGCAACGAGGCCCGGCAGGCCGCCGAGGCCTTCCAGGAGGTCCTTCGGTTCCTGGATGGCGCGGGCACTTTCGAGGGGAAGAACCGCTACCGGGAGATGGCGCTCATCGGGATGGCCCGCGTCTTCTACAGCGACGGCCAGAACAATCCGAAGCAGTTCCAGACGGCCATTCGCTACTACGAGCAGATCCCCGAGGACTCGGAGCAGTGGCTCGACAGCCTCTTCGAGCGGTCTTGGGCCTACTACATGATCGGGGATCACGCCCGGGCCCTGGGCAACCTGCTCACGGTGAGCTCCCCCTATTTCGAGGAGGAGTACTACCCCGAGGCGCTGGTGCTCCGGGCCATGATCTTCTTCAAGAACTGCCGCTACGAGGAGGCCCTGGCCACCATCGACCCCTTCTACAAGGAGTACTTCGAGATCCACAAGGAACTGGAGCAGGTGCTGGCCCGCTACACGGTCCCGGTGGACTTCTACCAGTACCTGGCCTCGCTCTCCGTGGGCCGGGGGCCCTCCTTCTCGCTCAAGATGAAGAAGATCTTCAATGCCGCCCTGGCCGACGCCAAGTTGCGGCGGTTGTTCGGATACGTGGTGACCATCGGCCGGGAGATCTCCCAGGTCGAGGCCCTGCGGTCCAACCCCATCGCGAAGCCGCTGGTCCAGATCCTGCTGCCCGAACTGCTCAATGCCCGTTCTCTGGCCATGAGCGAGTCGGGACAACTCGCCCAGGAGCGCCTGGGCCGCGTGCGGAAGGAACTGAAGTCCCTGCTGTCCCAGGGGCTCAAGGTGCGGTTCGAGTCCCTGAACGCCCAGAAGGGGCTGCTGCGGGAGAGCGTCCGTCGCCAGCAGGTGACCGGCTCCTCCTCCGCCACGGCCTCCTCGGGGGGCAAGCGGGACCCCCGGTTTCTCCAGTGGCCCTGGGATGGTGAGTACTGGAAGGATGAACTGGGGTCCTATCGCTACCCGCTCCAGTCCTCCTGTGGCGGCAACCCGTGAAGCGCCTGGGGATTCTCTCCGATTCAACGGAGGCCTGTGACATGACGATGCTGATGCGAGGGAAGGGGATCCTGGCGGTGGTCCTGGTCTGCGTGTCCTCGGCCGCCTGGGCCCAGCAGAAGCAGGGCGTCTCCGAGGTGAAGACCTACGACCTGCCCCAGGCGGAGGCCGGGAAGCCGGGTCCGGTGGTCGGCGGGCCGGGGACGGGCAAGCCCGCGACCCCCTTGAGCGTGCGGACCCTCGCGACGCGAACCGAGCGGATGGCCGATGACAAACTGGAGCAGGCCATCGCCACCCTCAACGAACTCATCCAGACCACCGACGAGGACGACCCGAGCAAGCCCGAGTACTACGTCCGACTGGCGCGCCTCTACTGGGACAAGGCGGAGAACTACTACAACAAGGCCAACAGCGACGAGATGTTCGCCCGCCTGCGGGCCGCCCAGGAGTCGGGAGACGAGGCGGCCGTCCGGGCGGTCCAGGACGAGCAGAACGCCTTCCTGGAGGAGCGCAAGCGGTGGCAGGAGGAGACGGCGAACGCCTACATGCTGGTCGTGAGCCGCTACCCGAACTTCGACCAGTTGCCGATGGTGCTCTACCTGCTCGGATACACGCTGGTGCAGATGGACCGGGCCGACCAGGCCTTCCCCTACTTCGCGCGGATCGTCCGGGAGGCCCCCGAGAGCCGCTACGTTCCCGACGCGTTGCTCAACATCGGCGAGTTCTTCTTCAACGCAGGCCGGATGGCCGACGCCGAGAAGATGTACGGGGAGGTGGCCTCCTGCTGCGCCGAGTCCAATGCCTACGGGCTCGCGATCTACAAGCAGGCCTGGTGCTACTTCAACATGGGACGCCACGAAGAGGCGATGAACCGCTTCCTGGACGTCATCAACTACGCTCGGAGTGACGCCGCCAAGGCCTCCGGGTATGCGACCCAGCTGCTGCGGGAGGCCCAGGGGAACCTCGTGATGGTCTATTCCCAGGTCGGGACCCCGGAGAACGCCATCAAGGTGTTCCGGGCCATCAGCCCGTCCAACTACATGGACCTGGCCATCCGCCTGGCCGAGAGCTATGCCTCCCAGGGTGAGTTCGACAAGTCAACCCGCCTCTACAAGAAGATCATCGCCGAGTACAAGGACGCCCAGGACCCGTGGCGGGTGGTGGAGTTCCAGCGGGCCATCGTGCTCAACGCCTACAACCTCGGGATCAAGAAGCCCGTGGTGGAGGAGACCCGGCGCCTGATCGGGCTGCTGGAGCGCTTCCAGAAGGAGGCCCCCGAGTCGTTCATGAAGCCCGAGATGGAGAAGGCCGAGTCCCTGGTCCGGGGCATCGTGACCAACTACCACAAGGAGGTGGCCCTCACGAAGGAGGAGGCCACGATGGAGTACACCCACCTCCTCTACCAGGAGTACCTCCGCCTGTTCCCGAATGCCCCCGAGTACCCGATGATGGTGTTGAACTATGCCCGGCTGCTCTTCCAGTTGGAGAAATACGCCGACGCGGCCGAGCGCTTCACCCAGATCGTGGACATGGACCCGAACGGCCCGGCGGCCCTCGATGCGGCCCACGACGCCGTGTCGGCCTATTACAAGATGCTGGACCTGTCCCGGCACAAGGCGAAGTCCGATGACGCGATGGACACGGAGCCGAAGGACCTGCCGGAGTTCGAGGCGAAACTGGTCAAGGCCTGTGAGCGCTACCTGGCGATGGCGAAGCCAGGGGCCCCGGACGTCGTGGAGGCTCGCTTCGCCGCGGCGATGGTCTGGTACCAGTTCAACCACTTCGACAAGGCCATTGCGGGTTTCCGGCAGATCATCCAGGAGGCCCCGGACCACGAGAACGCCCCGGACGCCGCCCGGCTGCTCCTCTCGGCCCTCCAGTTGACCCGCGACATCCCGGGGCTCTATCAGGCTGCGGAGCAGATCCAGGCGAACCCGAACCTCCTGAAGGGGGACATCCCGGGCATCCTGGCCCGGATCGCCGAGCAACGGGATTTCAATCGCTGCTTCGAGTACGAGCAGGCCGGCAACCACCGGACCGCCGCCGAGTGCTTCCTGGACTACGTGAGGCGCTTCCCCAACACGCCGCTGAAGGACAAGTCGCTGCTCAACGCCGCGAACAACTTCTTCAAGGCCCGGCTCGTGGAGCGGAGCCTCGAGGCCAACCAGCAGATCGTGAACACGATGCCCGACTCGCCGCTGGCGGCCCGGGCCCTGTTCTACATCGCCGACACCTACCGGCGGCTCGCGGTCTATTCCGAGGCGGCCCGGATCTACGAGATCTTCGTGGCCCAGGTCCCGAAGCATGAACTGGCCGAGGAGGCCCTCCGGTATGCGACGGTGTTCCGGGCGGGCCTCGGGGAGTGGGACCTGGCGATCAAGGACCTGCGGCGCTACATGGAACTCTTCCCGAAGAATCCCTTCGCGGCCGCCCAGGCCTTCGAGATCGCGACCATCCTGGAGAAGCAGGGCAAGGCGGCCCTGGCCCAGAAGGAGTACGAGGCCTGGCTGCGGAAGTACGGCAAGGCCAACCTGGACCTCTACCTGAAGGCCCACCTGCGCATCGGCCTGACCCTTCGGGCACAGAAGCAGGAGGCTCGGGCCCTGGAGTGGTTCGAGAAGACGGTGAAGGCCTACGAGGAACTCCCGGACGAAGACAAGGCGAAGGTGACCGCCGTGGGCCTGGCCTCGGCGGCCGAGGCCCAGTTCTATCGCGGCGAGGCGATCCTGGCGGAGATGCACGGCATCCAGTTGAAGCTCCCCGAGAAGGTGCTCAAGGAGTCCATCGCCCGGAAACTGGGCCTGCTGAAGCAGGCGATGGACCTCCTGGCGTCGGTGGAGGCCTTCGGGCAGCCGAACTGGACCATCGCCGCCTGGTCTCGCCGGGGGTCGGGATACCAGGAACTGGCCGAGTCCATCGAGAACTCCCCGGTGCCCCCGGGCCTGACCACCGACCAGAGGCTGTTCTACCGGGAGGGACTCTCGCAGCAGGCCATGCCGATCTGGAACGCCTCTCGGGACTCCTACCGCCGGTGCGTGGAACTGGCCCAGCAGTTGCGGTGGTACAACCGATATTCCGAGGAGGCCGAGGAACAGTTGCTGAGACTGGACCCGAGTTTCCAGACGCTGCCGGACATGCGGCCCCAGCCGGGCTTCTACGGCCTCAACGAGACGCGGGGCACGCTGAAGCCGGACCAGGAGGGCGAGAACGCCCCGAAGTGGGCCGACGAGGGGGTTCGGGACCGGATCCGGAAGGCCGCGTCCCGGGCCGATGCCAGCGCCGGCGCCTGGTACAACCTGGGGCTGCTGCGGTTCTGGGAACGGGACCTCCCCGGCGCCCGGGATGCGTTCCAGAAGGCCCTCCAGATGGACCCGAAGATGGACGAGGCCATCGCCCAGCTGGGTCGGCTGGCCCTGCTGGAGGGGCGCCTGGAGGAGGCCCAGGCCCAGTTCGCCCGGGCCGTCGAGATCGACCCGGCCAACGCCGTGGCCAACTCGTTCTATGCTGCCCGGGCCCTGCGCGAGCGGAAGTTCCCCGAGGCGATCTCCCTGGCTCGGAAGGCCCTGGTCGCAGACCCCGACTCGATGGATGCGTACCAGGTCCTGGAGGCGGCCTATCTGGAGATGGGCCTGCCGGACGTGGGCATCCTGGTGGGGCGGAACGCCCTCTCCCTGAGCCCCGACGACGGGCCGGTGCAGAACGTGCTGGGCCTGATCTTCCTGAAGAAGGGCGAGGTCCGGCAGGCGGTGCAACTGTTCCAGAAGGCCGTGCGGGACGACCCGCGCCTGTTCCACGGGCGGATGAACTTCGGGGCGGTGACGCTGGCCTACAAGGACTTCGAGACGGCGCTGGCCCAGTTCTCCGAGGCGCTGAAACTGAACCCCGGCAGTTACGAGGCGTCTCTCGGGAAGGCCGTGGCCCTACGGGGGCTGAACCAGGGGAACGAGGCCCTGGCGATCTACCAGCAGATCGACCGGGACGGCCAGAATCCGGACGTCCAGTTCAATCTGTGCGTGCTCTACCAGATGACCCTGCAGAAGAACGAGGAGGCGCTTCGGGCCTGCGAGTCGTTCCTTCGAATCGCCCCCGCGCAACATCCCCGGCGGAAGGAGGCGACGCGCCGGCTGGAATCGATCCGGGCGACGATCGAGGCGCTGCGGGAAGCGCCTCCCGCCGCTCCGGCTCCCGAGGGAACGCCTTGAGGATGGGAATGCACCCGGGGAATCGATTGTCAGCAGGGAGGGAGCGACGTAGCATTCGGGAGGGAGGTGGGTCATGAACCGGTTGCTGATCGCCATCGGTCTCGTTTTGGGGCTGGCCGCCGCGCCGGCCTGGGCGCAGCAGAAGAAGGAGCCTCCGAAGAAGGGAACCGGCGACTCCCCCCAGAAGACCTTCGACTTCAGCGACGAGGCGGGGGTCCTGGAGGCGGATTTCCTGCGGCCCAACCAGGGGGTCGCGGAGGCCGTGGTGCTGGAAGAGGGCCCCAGCCTGATCCGGGTGAGGACCGATTTCGTGGACGAGATCCTGAAGAGCGCCGAGGACCTCTGAGGTCCCACGAGGGGGAAACATGTCCAAACAGACGCCCACCATCCGGGTCAGTATCTACGAAGGGGGCAGTCTGGTCCGGGAGGAGGTCTTCACCCAGAGGACCATCCGGATCGGAAGGGGAGGCCAGAACCACCTCCGGCTCCAGGGGGAAGGGGTCTCGAACCTCCACTGCATGATCGAGTGGAAGGACTCGGGGGAGGTCCTGCTGTCGGACCTGGAGAGCGCCTCCGGGACGTTCGTGAACGGGAAGAAGGTCAGCCATGCCGCCCTGAATCCCGGTGACGAGGTGAAGATCGGCGACACGACTCTCGTGTTCGATTACGAGGCGACCCGGTCCGGGGCCATCGCCGACGGGGCATGGACCGGCGCCCTGGACCATGCCGCCGGGCCCCTGGGTCTCGAGGTGTCGATGCTGTGGGGGGATCGGACCCTCTACACGGACCTCCTCCGACCCGGAGAGACCCTGACCGTCGGCACGGACCCCAAGGCCCGGGTCTTCCTCCCGGAGGAGGTGGTCGGCGGGGCGAGCGTGGAACTGGCGCGTCCCGACGGGGAGGACTTTCTGCTGGACGTGTCCCTGCCCGGTGCCGAGGGGGACTTCCTGGTCGAGGGCCGGATCGTCCGCCTGCCCGAGATGCGGCGCCGGGAACTGGTCGAGCAGGGGCGCTACGTGCGGATCAACCGGAAGACCCGGGCCCGACTCCAACTGGGGGCCTTCGTCTTCGTGATGGGGTTGTCGCCGCTGCCGTCCAGGCGCCCGGTCGGGTCCTGGACCCGGCGCTTCAGCCTCCGGGAGCACCTCTATCTCCTGGTGTCTTTGGTGCTGCATCTGGCCTTCATGGTGCTGGTGACCCTGGTCCCCGAGGAGCAGCTGCGGGCCGTCCGGGACCCCTATGAGCGGCGTACCGAGGCCCTGAAGCGGATCCAGGTGGCGATGCTCGAGCGGAAGGTCGAAGAGGAGAAGAAGGAGCGGGAGGAGGAGCGGCGGAAACTGGAACAGGCCCAGCAGGTCCAGCAGCCCGGGACCGTGTTGAGCCAGCGTCCGGTGGACGAAAAGCCCACGAGCCGCCTGGTGACCGAGGACCAGGTCCAGAAGGACCGGCAGGTGGCCGACACGGCACTGACCCGGGTGCTGGGGGACCAGCAGGACCTCATGAATCAGGTCCTGGATGCCGTCGGGCCGGGGATCGGCGGCGGAATGATGGGGATCCGGGTCATCGGGGACCGGGGACTGGACGCCGAACTGGCCATGGGACTGGATGCCTTTGGCGGGACCCTGGGCGGCGGCGGAGGCGGTGGTTTCCGGGGAACGGGCTGGGGCGGCGGTTCGGAGTTCGGGCCGGCGGACCTCCGGGGAATCCAGGGACTGTCCCGGAGCGAGGCGGAGGGCGCGGCGTCGCGGCTGAGGTTCCGGGGCGGCGGCGAGCCCGTGGTCTATTCCGGCCCCTCGTCGGTGACCGGCGAACTGGATAAGGAGACGGTTCGGCGCTACATCCAGACCAAGATGGACCAGGTCAAGTGGTGCTACCAGCAGGAACTCCAGAAGAACCCGTCCCTTCAGGGCGACGTGAACATGGAGTGGTTGATCCTGGCCGACGGGAGCGTGGCCCAGGTCCGGGCGACCGGCGGATCCCTGGGCAGTGCGGCGGTGGAGCAGTGCCTGAAGACCCGCATCGTGACCTGGAAGTTCCCGGCCCCGAAGAGTGGCGGCATCGCGCGGGTCGTGTACCCGTTCATCTTCCGGGCCACGACGACCCGGTGAGTCCCTCGCCCTGCGGCAGGAGTCGATCATGAAGAAGGTCCTTTCCCTGGTGGTCGTGGCGCTGTTGTTGTCGTCGTGCAGCCGGGCCCGGAACGACTCGATCGCCCTGACCAACCGGGGGATCAAGGCCTGGGACCGGAAGGACGTGGCCGAGGCGAAGGCCCTCTTCGAGTCGGCCATCAACCTGTATCCCAAGAACGCCGCGGCGCACCTCCAACTGGGCATGCTGTTGCTCCATGAGAAAGAGGACCTGATTGGGGCCGAGCGGGAGCTCCGGGAAGCCTCCAGGCTGGCGCCCAAGGATGCGGAGGCCATTTTCCAGCTGGGGCGCCTGGCCATCGCGAAGAAGGACCTGGACGGGGCGCTGGCCCGGTTCCAGGAGGCCCAGAAACTGAACCCGGGGCACGTGGGGGCCGTCTTCTGGGCAGCCGACGTGCTGGCCCAGAAGGGGCGGATCGGGGAGGCGGACGACCTCTATCGGAAGGCCATTGACCTGGACCCCGGGTATGCCCGGGCCTTTTCGGGCCTGGGCAGCCTCTACCGGAAGCAGGGGGCGGAACAGGAGGCCCTGGCGGTCTTCCAGGAGTGTGTCCGCCTGAATCCCGACGACGCCGAGTGCCACCACAACCTGGGCTTGATGCAGTTGAGCATGGGGGAGGTCGACCGGGCGATCGAGAGCCTCACCCGGAGCCTGGAACTGGACCCCGAGAATCTGGCCGGGGCCTTCAACCTGGCCAACGCCCTGATCCGGAAGAACCGCTTCCGGGAGGCCATGTTCTACCTCAAGAAGTTCATCGTCACCGCCCAGGTCACCGGGCAGGCCACGGAACTGATCGAGCCGGCCCGACTGGTGCTCCAGACCGTGCAGGTCGCCATCAATCAGCAGGGGCAGTGATCCCTGTTCTGTGTCGGAACTCGGACGAGGCATGCACCAGGACCCCGGCCACCCAGGTGGCCAGGGGACGCCGGGCCAGCGGCAGGCCGAAGAAGGGACTCCAGCGGCAGCGGCTGACCAGGTCTCCGGCCTCGGGAACCCAGGTTCCATCGGGGTCCCACAGGAAGCAGTCGGCCCGGAGTCCCTCGGCAATCGCCCCCCGGTCCCGAAGGCCCAGCAGGCGGGCCGGCGTGGCCGAGAGGACCTCGACGGCCCGATCCAGGGTCAGCAGTCCCTCCTGGACCAGGCGCAGGACCGCCGGCACGGAGGTCTCCAGTCCCGGCACCCCCGACGGGGCCTGGGGGTAGGGCAGGGCCTTTTCCTCAAGGGTATGGGGCGCGTGGTCCGTGGCCACGGCGTCGATCGCGCCGTCGGCCAGGGCCCTCCGGAGGGCCTCCCGATCCTCGGCCAGTCGGACCGGCGGATTCACCTTGAGCCAGTTGCCCAGGGCGCCGGTGTCCTGGGCGGTGAACCAGAGGTGGTGCGGCGTCACCTCGGCGGTGAGTCCCGGGTGGTCCCGGAGGACCTCCAGTTCCCGGGCCGAGGAGAGATGACAGAGGTGCAGGCGCCTTCCGGGGCGCCAGAGGCCCGCCACCCGGAGGGCCCCCCGGACCACCGCCTCGGGCGGGCGCAGTCGGTGGTGGTCCGCCGCAGTGGGGTCCGGGCCTGCTCCGCGACGGGCCTCCTGGAGGACCGTCTCGTCCTCGGCGTGGAAGGCGAAGAGGCACGGAAACCGGTCCACGGCCCGCTCCAGGGCCCGGTCGCCCGAGAGGAGGTCCCCGGTGGTCGCCCCCAGGAACACCTTGACTCCGGCGAAGGCCGGCTCCTCCAGGCAACGAGCGATCTGGTCCAGGTTGTCCTGGGCCAGGGCCAGGAAGAAACGCATCTCGCAAAGGGACACCTCCCGGGCCCGGGCCGCCTTGGCCCGGAGGTCCTCGAGGCCCAGGGTCGGGGGAACCGTGTTGGGCATGTCGCAGACGGTGGTGACGCCCCCGGCCACGGCGGCCCGGGACCCGCTCTGGAGGTCCTCCTTGTGGGTCCATCCCGGGTCGCGCAGGTGGACGTGCATGTCCACGGCTCCCGGGACCAGCCAGGCTCCCCCGGCGTCGATCTCGACGGCCGGCTCCCGGGGCGTCACGGCCCCCCCGATCCGCTCGAAGAGACCTCCTTCCACCAGGACGTCCGTCCCGGGATGTCCCGGCCTTCCAGGGAGTCGGACGTTGCGGAGCACCAGGGAACGACGGTCCATCGGGGCCTCCTGTCGAGGAGAGAATGATAGAGGGGGAACGGGCGGAAGAAAACTTGCCGGTGTGCACCGGTGGCCCCTATACTCGCCTTGCGATGGGCATCGAGACCCTCCAGCGACTGGTGGAACAGCAGGGAATGGGGGACCTGCTGCATCGTGCGATCCTGATTGTCGATGACGAGCCCGAAAACCTGGACGTCCTGGAGGCGGTGCTGCAGGACGAGGGCCTCCGGGTGGTCCGGGCCACCGACGGTCCCTCGGGGCTCGCCAGCGCTCTCGCGGAGCCCCTGGACCTGGTGATTTCGGACCAGCGGATGCCCGGTCTGACGGGGGTGGACCTGCTGTCGCGCCTGACCACCGAGCGACCCGACGTGGTCGGAATCGTGCTGTCGGCCTATACCGACGCGCCGGTGATTCTTCAGGCGATCAACGAGGCGAAGGTCTTCCGGTTCCTCACGAAGCCCTTTGACATCGGGGACCTGGTCCGGACCGTCCGGGAGGCCCAGGAGATGGTCTTCTATCGCCGGGCGGTGACGGGACTGCTGGAACGCCTGGCGGTTCGGAACGAGGACCTGACGCGAACGCTCCAGGAACTCCGGGAGGCCCAGCAGCGGATGCTGCACATGGAGCGGCTCAGCAGCATGGGCCGCCTGGCCACGGGGGTCGTCCACGACCTCCGGAACGCCCTGATGGGGCTCACCTTCCTGGAGGCGGACCTGGAGTCGATGGGGGCTTCCGAGGAGATGAAGGAGTCGGTGCGTGTCGGGCTGTCGGGGCTCCACGCCCTGATGGGGACGCTGGAGTCGCTGCACCAGTTCTCCCGGGACGGGCGCCTGGGGACCGCCATCTCCACCGTGGACGTCGGCGACCTGGTCCGGGACGCCCTGGTGGTGATGCGGGGCGACGTGGAGTTCCGACGCCGGCGGGTGCAGACGTTCGTGGAGGACGGCCTCCCTCCCATCCAGGGGGACCGGGGAAAACTGATCCAGGTGCTGGTGAACCTGCTGCGAAATGCGGTCCAAGCCACCATCCAGGGCCAGGCCATCACCGTCTCCGCCGGGATCCTGCAGGGCGGCCAGATCCGGCTTGCCGTGGAGGATGAGGGCCCGGGGCTGCCCGAGGGGGCGGCGGACCGGCTGTTCGAGCCGTTCGTCAGCACCAAGGGGGAGGGGGGACTGGGGATGGGGCTCTACATGGCGCGGCTGATCGTGGAGGCCCACAACGGCGAGATCGGGGCGGTCAATCGTCCGTCGGGCGGCGCCCGGTTCGAGGTCCGCCTCTGGCCCGATCCCGCAGGGGCGGGCTCCCGACCGAATGCCCCGGTCTCCTGACGTCCTGGGGGACCGGACTCCAGTTCTTCGACAAGGCCGTTGACAGAGCGAGGACATTCTGCGACAATCCGCATGTTTCGAAGCCTGCGGTGATGGGATGCGGGCAAGCACTTCTTTCCAGGAGAGGTCGAGATGAAGCAGTGTCTGGGGATCTTCGCGGTGCTGGCGCTGACCGTCGGGATGACGGCCTGCGACAGCAGCAATGACAATGGCCAGGACGTGATCATCCCGCCGACGGACACGGGGGCCGACACGGGTCGGGACATCGTCAATCCGCCGACGGACAACGGGACGGACACGGGCCGGGACACGGTGACGCCGCCGACGGACAATGGGACCGACACGGGCCGGGACACGGTGACGCCGCCGACCGACAACGGCACCGACACGGTGAACCCGCCGACGGACAACGGGACCGACACGGTGACGCCCCCCACCGACAACGGGACCGACACCGTGACGCCGCCGACCGACACCGGCGTGGACCAGGGCACGGACCCGGGCACCCAGACCTGCGTGGACGAGGGGGCCCGGTCCTGCAAGGGCTACTTCGAGTGCGCTGCCGACTGCCCCCAGGACGCCACCGGCAACGCCTGCCGGCAGCAGTGCCAGTCGAACCTGTCGGTCCGGGGCCTGACGGACTACAACAACTTCATCCAGTGCCTGCAGCGCAACTGCGCGAATGCTCAGACCGACGAGGAGTTCTACGCCTGCCTGGAGCAGAAGTGCATCTCCGAGTACTACCACTGCTTCTGGGGCTGCCAGTACCAGAACTGCGGAAGCCTGATCGGCTGCCTGACCTCCTGCCCGGAGGACAACCCGGCCACCCCCGACGTGAACGAGCGCAGCGAGTGCATCGGCAACTGCTGGGGCGAGGCGACTCCTGATGCCCAGCTGGACCTCCAGTACGCCATCGACTGCACCTCGGCCCAGTGCCCGGTCTGCGAGGTCGAGAATCCCACGCCGCAGCAGCAGCAGGATTGCGACGACTGCTGGAACCAGGCGGCCGACGGCGCCTGCGCGTCCCAGTGGGAGAAGTGCGCGACCTACGGCACCAAGAAGTGCGGCGAGATGTTCACCTGCGTCTTCCAGACCTGCCAGGACAGCGCCTGCGTGCAGAACTGCCTGCGGGAGGGCACGAAGACCGCCGGGCAGCTCTGGAACGCCATGATCCAGTGCATGTTCGACACCTGCACGGTCTGCAACGTGGAGAACCCGACGCCCCAGCAGGAGACCGACTGCAACAACTGCCTGAACGCGGCGATCAATGCCGGCGGCGCCTGTGAGAGCCAGGCCAACGCCTGCATGAACGATCAGGCGGCCCAGTAGGCCCAACGGCCCTGGAACCAGCGGTTCTTTCCCGGGGGGATCGGCGACCTCGCGAGGCTGCCGGTCCCCCCGGCCATTTCAGGGGGGAACGATGAGACAGTTCCTGGCGGTGATGGGCATCGTGGGCTTCCTGGCCGGTTGCGACTCGGGGAACGACGTGACGGACCTGGGGACGGACCTCGGCCGGGACGTCCCGGTGGTGACGGACCTGGCCGACCCGGGAACCGACCCGGGGGCTCCGCAGGACTCTGGCAGGGATCCGGGGGTTCCCTTGGACCCAGGGACTCCGGACCCGGGCCGCGTGGACGTCCAGGACCCCGGTGGGACCCAGGACCCCGGAACCACGGACGGAACCGCATCCTGTCCCCAGTCGGTGGGGGGATCGACCTGTCACGAGATCGCCGCCTGCGCGATCCAGTGTCCCGATCCCACGTTCCAGGCCGCCTGCGCGGTGCAGCCCGTGTCCGGGGCCACGGGGGCCTGGGAGGCCCTGCGGGACTGCATCGCCAACGCCTCATGCGACCCGATCTTCCAGGACGAGCAGTACACCGACTGCGTGCTCGATGCCTGCCGGGAACTGCTGACCGCCTGCGGGCCGACCCCCGGAGGGACGTGCCGGGACATCTGGAAGTGCCGCAAGGACTGTGACCCCGATGATGCCGCGTGCCCGGCCCGGTGCTTCGGCCTGGGCTCCGCCGAGGCCCAGGCGACCTGGATCGCCTACAAGGACTGCATCCTGGGCATCGAGTGCGCCGAGACGGACATCAACGCGAACGGCTGGCCGACCTGGACCTGCGAGGCCTATGGACAGAACCACAACTGCCCGATCCAGGCCCAGGCCTGCTTCCCCCCGACCACCTGATTCCAGGGACGGGCCGTCGCCTTGCGGCCCTGGAAGACCGGGGCCGCCGATCCAGCGACCCGGAGTGCGACCATCCCCTTCGCCCCTGTCCTGATGGGCCGGTTCCTGGACACCCGGGGCTCCTCGGGCCGCAACGGACCTCACCGCGGTCGAGGTTTGTGGTCCGGACATGGGGCGGCGCCGGGGCTTGAATCGGAACGCCGCTTCTGCAACAGTAGACCTCTCCAGTGCGTGGAGCGGGCGGATGCGGTGGACCGGCATGATGGTGCTCCTGGTGGCGTCCTGGGTCGGGCCGACGGCGAGGGCGGCGACGCTCGAGACCCTCGGCGGGGAACAGTGGACCGGGGTCGTGGAACAGGTGGAGGGGGAGGACCTCATCTTCCTCTGGCAGAAGTCCAAGGACCAGCCCGAGGAGGTCCGGAAAGGCAAGGGGGACTTCGCCTTCCAGGCTCAGGGGCACCAGGTGGAGGCCCGGCGGATCCCGATCCAGGCCGTCGCCCGCGTGAACGGCGTCCCGGCGGATCGCTTTCCGGCCCTCTTTCGCTACAACCTCTTCTTCCGGATCTTCCAGGTGTTCCAGGCCAACATCGTCCGGGCCACGGCCATCGGGACCTTCGTGGCCCAGGTGAAGTCGATGCTGGCCTTGATGCTGGGAATCCTGGTCCTGGTCCCGGCCCTGCTGATCCTGGCATCGGTGCTGCTTCCCGGGGAGCGCCTGGGGGTCTTCGGGGCCGTGATCTTCTCGGGGGTGCTGACGGTCCTGGGCTTCGGGATCGCGATGGGCATGGGCATGGCGACGGCGAACTGGGCCTGGATGGGGAGCCCGGGGGCCCAGGTGGCGGCCACCGTCCTGGTGGTCCTCGTGGCCGGTGGCGTGGTCCACGCGGCGACCTCCCATTCCTTCTGGCAGGGGATCGCCTTCCTGGCCGCCTGGGGCGGGTCTCTGGTCCTCAGCGGCAGCCTCGGGTCGATGCTGACGTCGCGAATCACTTCCTAGGAGGGGACTCGGAGTCCTCTGGGACCGGACCCTGCAGGGCCGCCTCCTCCGACTCCCGAAGCAGGCGTTCCAGTTCCTCCCGGATCAGGCTCTCCGCCAGTTCGGGGACGACCTCTCGGACCGTTCGCTGGACCCACTCCCGCAGGGAGGCCTCCAGCAGTTTCCGCACCTCCTGTTGCACGAGGGCCTGCAGGTCCCGGTCGCGCAGCACCGGATCGGCGGGAACCGAGGCGGACTCCGGCGGTGGACGGGTGCCGGTGAAGGCCGCTTCGGGGGCGGCCGGGCCCGGCGGTTCAGGGGATCGGGGTCCCCCGGGAGCCGGAAGGGCGTCCAGGAGGTCCGCCGCGGAGAAGGGGAGGGGGATCACCCGCATCCGGGGGCCGACCGGGGAGGGGAGGGGACGTCTTCCGGAACAGACGACCAGGGTCGGGACTCCCGGGAACAGGCGGTCCAGGGACGCGGGGTCCAGGCCGCTCGTCTCGAGGTCCTCGTCGGTGGTGATCAGGACCCCGGGGAGTCGCTCGGCGGCCGAGGTCCGAAGGGCGGCCAGGGTCTCCACCACCAGCGGCCGTTCCCCACGCCGGGCCAGAATCACCCGGGTCATCGCCTGCACGCCGCGGTTTCGGGTCCAGAGGATCGTCGACGCCATCGTCTCATCCCGCAGGGGGCCGGTCAGGGCGGCCCATAAGCCGGGTTCTGTCCGAGGGCCCCGTCGCCGGGGACCTCGCGGCGATCATTCCTCTCGGGCGAGGATCCCTCCTCGCCTCCAGCGGCCTTACCCGGGGTCTCGGACGGGCCATCCTTCCCCTGTTCGGCCTTGCTCCGGGTGGGGTTTGCCGGCATCCCCGTCACCGAGGACGCCCGTGGGCTCTTGCCCCACGGTTTCACCCTTGCCGGTCGCCCCGAAGGGGACCGGCGGTCTGGTTTCTGTGGCACTGTCCCTGGGGTTGCCCCCGCCGGGATTGGCCCGGCACCCTGCCCTGCGGAGCCCGGACTTTCCTCCAGGAACCACGGATGGTTCCCGGCGATCGCCAGGACCGCCCTGACCGGCGCGCACAGGATATCATATCCGTCGGGATCAGGCGCGACGGCGGTGCGGCCTCGTGGTGGTCCCGGACCAGGGAGGGAGACGGCCGTGGCCTGTGCGTCCCCGGTTCCGCGGCACCCCGGAGCGGGCTGGAATCATCAGGCCCGGCGCGGGGATTCCGGTTGCGGGACCGCTGCCCCGTCTCCTCGGGGAGCGTCTCTCGGGAGTGGCGCCGGGCGGCCTGCTCGCGTCCGGGGAATCCGTCGTCTGGCGCTGGGGTGTCTGTGCCTTGGGACCCTTGGTTCCTGTGCGGCGCCCCGGGAGGCGATGCGGCGGGAGGCGGCCCTGGGGCATCCCCTGGCCTCTCCCCGGGAGGACCGGGCAATGGCCCTCTTCGGGGACCTGCCGGGGCCCGATTCCGGGAACGGGGCCACTGCGGCCTCCGGGATCCGATCCCCCCGCAGACCCGGGGCGGCCGCTGGCCCTTCGACCCTTCCGGCCCTCGCGGCGACGTCGGTGGCTGGTGGGGCGGCGGCGGACTCCCTGAGGTCCTCGGCGGGGCGCCTGGTGGGCATTCGAGGGTCCTTCGACGAGCGATCGTTCCTGGGGCACCTGCTGCGGGTGACCGACCTGCTGCCCGCCGGGGCCCAGAGCCAGGACTGGAAGGCCGGGACGTCCCTCCGGAGGGCCCGGGAGACCGGGACCCTGGTCGAGGTGGACCGGGCGGTTCCCGGTCATCTCCTCTTCTTTCGCTGCGAGGGGCGGTGCGGGCCGATGGAGACCGACGGGATCGGGGCCTGCGTGGTGATGGAGGCGGGGCCCGGCGGGGGGCGCTGCATCGGCTACCTCCAGGGCGAGGTCCGGTGGCTGCGATTCGGGAAGTGGGACTCACAGGACCCGGAGGTCGGGACGGTGGAGGGCGTCTCGCCGCCCCTGGAGCCATGAAGAGGTTCCGACGGGCATCGGGCAACGCTGGTCTGATCCGGCCCGTCAGCCCAGCAGGGGCAGGACCGCGTCAAGGATCCGACGGGCGACCTCCCCGATCGGGAGCGTCCCGTCCACCTCGAGCAGGTGCCCGGGCGGTCGGACCTCCAGGGCCTGTCGGTAGGCCTGCTCGACCTCCCGAAGGGTCGCCAGGTTCTCGAAGACGTCGAAACCGGGCCGGGAGCCCTCGAGACGGGACATCGCCACCTCCGGCGGGACGTGGATCATCACCATCAGGTCCGGGTCCGGGGCCAGGGAATTGGCCTGCTGGATCAGCGACCAGGGCGTCTTGAGGGACTGGTAGGCCAGGGAGGACCAGAGGTAGCGGTCCGAGATCACCACCCATCCCTCCCGGACCAGGGGGAGGACCTCGGTCGCCAGGTGGTCCATCCGGTCCGCGGCGAAGAGCAGGGCCAGGGAGGCCGGGTCGAAGGACCCCGGGCGGCCCAGGACGTCCTGGCCGGTGATGCGGCCCCGGAGGATCTGGCGGATGCACTGCCCCACGGGACCCGAACTGGGTTCGGCGGTGAGGTGGACACGCAGGTCGGGCCGTTGCTGGGCGATCCCCTCGGCGAGGGCCCGCAACTGGGTCGTGGTGCCTGCCCCGTCGATCCCCTCCAGCACCAGGAACCGACCCTGCGACGGTGTCATTGCGGGTCCTCCGTGCACGGCATCGGGACCACTTCGCCCGGGCACTCCACCTGGAAGTCCTCCGGGGTGAACTCGGGGTTCCATTCTACGTCACGGAGTCGCAGGCGGACCCAGTCGTCTCCCGACTGGATCCGGACCCACTGGAGGCCCTCCTTCGAAGGTTCGACCTCCCATTCCAGGGGCCGGGCGCCGGGGCGACGGGTCTCGAAGCGCCGGAATCGGCCCTCGGCGTCGATCCAGACGCGCTGGGGGGCCTCGGGACCTGGCCGCGCATCCAGGCGCCATGCGCCCACCCGGCGATCGAAGGTCAGGTCCCAGGGCTGTTCCGGCGAACGGACCGGGGGTCTTCCCAGGAGGGCCTCGCTGGTGGACCGGAGGTCCCAGCCCGGGGGAATCAGCATCTCCAGGTTCCGAGGACACGAGGGGCCCTCGTGGCAGGGTTCGCCCCGCTGCCTCCAGAGGACCTCTGCCGAGTCGGCCAGCAACGTGGCCACCCAGAGGTCGGTGACGGTCCAGGCGTCGATGCGCAGGCGTCCCTCCCTCTGGACGAGCAACGTGGCCCGCCCCGAGAGTCTGGAACCCCGGACCCGGCCCTCGACCCGGGCCTCGGCCGCCAGTGCCCGTCGCTGCTCGACCTGGGCCTCGGCCCTCGCAAGCAACGCCTGGGGGTCCGTTTCGATCACGTTCGGAACGGGATGGAGGGTCGGGGCGCATCCTGCCGCCAGGGCCCCACCCACCACCCAGGGAAGGAGGAACCCCCGCAGGAACGGGCGGGACGAGGTCATTCGCCCTTCTTCGGGAGTTTCAGGATTTCCCGGACATCCCGGCGGAAACCGACCTTTCCGGCGGCGATCTCCCGCAGGGCCGTCACCGTCTCCTTGTTGCCGGACTCCACCAGGGGCTGATGTTCATCCAGGAGCATCCTGGCCCGCTTGGCGGCCAGCAGGGAGAGGGCGAAGCGATTGTCCACCGCGTCGAGGCAGTCCTCGATGGTCACCCGTGCCATGGTCTCACCTCCGGGGGCGAATGATGAGGAATCTCCCGAACAAAGTCAACGGGAACGCAGGAATCCCCCGGGGCAGCCCCGAAGGAGGCGACGGTGCCCGTGCGGAGGGGTTCTGCCTGGACTATCATCGGCGGCGAGATCGGACTGCGAGGTGGACCATGAGAAGCAGGGAGATGTTGCTCGCTTGCAAGGGCAGGGCGCTGGAGCGTGGCGGCCAGGAGGCCGCGAGCGAAGCGGGGGGAAGAGCATGCGCTGCGACCGGTGCGCGGCGCGTGGGGAGTGGTGGATCCCCTTCCAGCGTCCAGGCCATCTGTCTGGCGATGGGGCTGCTGCTGGCCGGCGCGGGAGGCGGATGCGGGGCCTCGGGGGGGGCCGGGGACTCGAACGACGGGATGGGAGCAGACCTGGCGGATGTCCACGAGGCCGCCGAGTTCCCCCATGACCCCGGGAACGGCGAACTGCCAGGCGATCCCGGAGTCGACCCGGCCGGGGATGAACTGGTTCCGGCCGATGTTCCGGCCGAGGTCCCGGCGGACCTTCCCGGGGACCCAGGCGGGGACCAGGGTCCTCCGTTCGTCTGCCCCGCCTACGGGTCCTGGCCGTCGGTGGATGATGGGCAGCGCAAGTTTGGCCTGACCATGTTCCACTGGAACATCCAGTACGTGGCCGGGGGCCTCGTCGGGGAATGGAATGGCCAGCCCATCAGCATCTGCGAGGAGATGTTCGGCAGCCCAGAACTGTGCGACGGGTGGACCGACGACGCGTTGAACGACTGGATCATCCGGGTCTCCTTCCAGCCCATCCTGGATCTGTATCTGGCCCACCCGGACTGGAGGGCCACCTTCGAGATGCCGGGCCTGATGGTCCAGGCGATGCAGCAACGGCACCCCGACGTCCTTGCGAAACTGCAGTGCGTCGCGAACAGCGGGCAGATCGAGATCGTGAGTTTCCACTGGTCCGACCAGTTGTTCCTGGCCTTCCCGTCCCGGGACCTTCGATGGTCCATCGCCTACAACCGACGGGTCTTCGAGGAGGCGGGCCTGCCGCTGTCCGGCGTGGTCTTCAACCAGGAGGGACAGTCGGGGGTCGGAAAGCACCGGGTGATGGCGGAAACGGGCTACACGATCGACGTGATGCACCGGAATCTCTACCGGTATCACCAGCGGGAGGACGTCGATGACGGGGTCTGGCCGGTCTATCGGAGCCGATGGCCCGGGGCCTCGGAGGACGTGCTCGTGGTGGTCAGCGGTGGGGTGGACCCGGCGGCGGGAGTCGATGTGAAATGGACCTTCTTCGACGATGGCGAAACGCTCGCAACGCCCGGGAATCCCTATCTGGCGCCGGTCCAGCCAGAGCCGGACTTGCAGGCGGTGCGGGAATTCGAGCGATCCCTCCAGGGGTTGGCGGACCAGGGCTACCTGCACACCACCATCACCGACTACGTGGCCCGACTCGAGCGGCTGGGCATTGAACCGAGGCCCCTGCTGCCCATCGCCGACTGCACCTGGCAGCCCCCGAGCACCGAGGGGATCTCCCGCTGGATGGGCCGCATGGGGACCCTGGGGTACTCGTTCCACGAGAACGACAACCGGATCCGGACCGGGAACTACCAGGCATCCCTCTGCCTGGCCGGCGCGTCGCTGCTGGCGGACCTGGTGTCCCGGGAGGGCCACGACGTCACCGGCGAGCGCGCCTTCATCGACGAGGGATACCTGGATCTCGTGCGAGCCGAGGTCTCCGACGCCACTGGCATCAACCCCTGGCTGGGGGAGTGGGTCTACGGCCTCCGCTACAACGAGTCCGCCGAAGAGTCCTGCTCCCGGGCCGTGGACGGTCTGCTGGCCCGCTGGAGCCGGGACCACGTGATCCTCGACCTGGACTCCGGGGAGGAGAAGCCCGACGGGACCTTCGAGCCCCAGTTCATGCTGGCACCCACCCGGCCCGAGGACCTGCCCGTGGTCATCGAGACGACCGCCCCCGGGCGGACCGTCCACTGGACCTGGGCCGACGACGGCCGGGTCTTTCGAGGCGAGTTGGAGATCGGTCCGAGCGACGACCCCGGTGGCGAGGATCGGGCCAAACGGACCGTGACCCTCGGGATGCCGCTGGCCGACGGGGTGCTGCGTTACACCCCGGCCCTCGTGGAGGACCAGGTGGTGTCGATCCCCCTGGCGGACTTTCACCTGCTCGCGAACCAGATCTACGTGCCTCTGGCCAACGGGCTCATTGGCCTGGGTCCGGACCTCTGGCTCCTGAAGTCCTGCCGCGACGTGCATCTGGCCGCCCGGGTCTCCACCGGCGACACCGATCGGATCGAGTTCATCGACGAGACGGTGCCTCAGCAGGGCGGAGTGACCTGGGTGTTCTACCTGGTCCGGGGGGCCGAGGAGGACGCCCTGCAGATGGCTCGTCTGATCAACACGCACCCGAACCTCCTGCTGGCGCGCTCCGACGGCACGGGTCGGTCCTCCCGGTGACGCCGCGGGGGATGCGTTTCTTGACAAGTCCCGAAGCCCTTCGCTACCTTGGGTTCGTGGCGCAGGAGGGAATCATGGCCGGTCGGTGGACGGGGATGGGATGGCTGGTCCTGGCAGGTGTCGCCTGTGGGGGGACCCAGGTGGCCCGGGAGGACTTCAACACCCCGGTGATGACCCAGAAGGGGCCTGACGGGACCGTGCAGCAGACGACGGACCTGGACGGGGACGGCCAGCCCGATGTCTGGACCTCCTTCCGGGAACAGAAGACGGGCAAGGACCAGGTTCGCCGGGTGATGGTCCACAAGGCGGTGGACCTGAACCGGGACGGTCGGGTGGACATCCAGATGGTCTACGACGACCAGGGGGACCTGGTGCGGGAGGAACTGGACCTGGACTTCGATGGCCGGGCCGACGTCGTGCGCCACTACCGGAAGGGGAAGTTGGAACGGGAGGATGTGGCCTCCCGCTTCGACGGCCGCATCGACATCCGAAAGTTCTACGAGGACGGGGTGCTGGTGGTGAAGCAGGTGGACACGGCCCGAAACGGGCATTTCGACGAGTTCCAGTACTTCCAGGGAAACCGATTGGCCCGGGTCGGATGGGATCGGGACGGGGACGGGAAGCCGGAGGTCTTCGAAGAGAATCCGGCCTTCACGGAGTAGCGTCCCCGGGTGCCGGTTCCCCTTCCGGGTTCCGCCGGCCCTGGCGGGCCACCACCCCCGCTTCCAGGAAGAGGTGGCGAGCCGCCTCGGGCAAGGGATAGGCGTCGCGATAGACGACCTCCCGGATCCCGGCGTTGATGATCATCTTGCTGCACAACACGCAGGGCTGGAAGGTGCAGTAGAGGGTGGCTCCCGCAAGGCTGACGCCATGGTAGGCCGCCTGGACGATGGCGTTCTCCTCGGCGTGGCTGCAGAGACAGTCCGTGAGGCCCGATCCCGATGGCGCCAGGGAGAGGCACCGGGGACATCCGCCGTCGTTGCAGTTCCTTGTGCCCCGGGGAGTCCCGTTGTAGCCCGTCGAGACGATCCGGTGGTCCTTCACCACGACCGCCGCCACGCGCCGCTTCACACAGGTGGAACGCGTCGAGACGACCTCGGCGATCCGGAGGAAGTAGTCGTCCCAGGAGGGGCGGTGGATGCGAGTCGCGGCCTGCCGGAAGACCTCCCGCACCTGATCGTGAAGGTGTTCCAGGTCCCGGTCGTTCTGGATCGTGAAGTCGGCCAGCGCGATCGTCGCGTTCAGTTGCTGGGCCGCCGGATTCCCGCTGGCCAGTTCCCGGGCCTCGGCCGCCCGAAAGGCCTCGAAGTCCACCGGGTCCCCGGGCCTGGCCCGGGCCTGGGCCCGCTGGAACCGCAGTTCGATGGGGGCATCCACCGCGATCAGGAAGAAGTCCGGCAACTCCCGGAGGGCCCGGACCTCATCGGGGTTGCGGATCGAGTCCACCACCTGGTTCAGTCCCTGGGTGAAGCGGGCCATCGCGCGACGGGCGAGGGCATCTCGCCCCTGCTCCTCCCGGACGCGCCTCCCCTCGTCGATCAGGGCCTCCCGGGAGGGGGCGATGCCCCGTTCGGACAGTCCCCGCCGCAACTCGTCCGAGAGGGAGAAGAACTCGAACCCCGATCCCTTCAGGAAGGCCGCGACCTCTCCCTTGCCCGCGGCGTTCCTGCCCGTGATGCCCAGCACCATTTGTCGGCCTCCAGCAACGAACTGCGGGTCCCTCTGCTTGACAGGGGGGGATCCGCTCAGAATAATGCCACCACTTGGGCGAATGCCCCAGTCTTTCTTTCCCGTCCCGATGGGGGAGACATGCCGCAGAAGGTGCAGGTTCGCCTGGACGCCCCCTTCTACTGCAAGACCCGACGAATCGAGGTGACGATCCAGAAGTGCCTGGACTCCTTTGTCGAGGCCAACGCCTTCTCCTTCAAGGAGTCCACCTGTTTCAAGTGCACGCAGGGACAGCGGGTACGGAGCCTCATCGCCCGGAGTTGACCGGGTCCGAAGGGGCCGCCTGACCGATCCCGGGTGTCCACAGGACGATCTTCTCGGCGCCTCGCTTGGCCACGTAGAGGGCCTCGTCGGCTCGGGCCTGGAGGGCCTTCGCGGATGCGGGCGGCTCGGGGGATTCGGTGGAGGCGACGCCGATGCTGACCCCGGGACGGATGGTCGTCCCCTGCTCCTGGAAGGACCGCCGGGCGACCTCGGCGTGGATGCGCCGGGCCGTCTGGAGCCCCTCGGCCAGGTCCATGTCCGGCAACAGCACCAGGAACTCGTCCCCCCCGATCCTGCCTGGAACGTCCATCGCCCGGACGCTCTGGCGAAGGGCCTCGCCCACCTCCCGGAGCAGTCGGTCGCCGGCCCCGTGGCCCCAGCGGTCGTTGACGGTCTTCAGGTTGTCCACGTCGATCATCACGACGCAGAAGTGCTTGCCGGACCGGGCGCTCCGGTCGAACTCCTCCCGGAGGCGGGCGTCGAGATAGCGCCGGACGTAGAGTCCCGTGAGGCCGTCCTCCGTCGCCAGGGTGTAGAGACGCCAGTTCTCGATGGCCAGGGAGACGTGGCGGCTCAGGGGTTCCAGGAGGGGCTGGACCTCCTGGGGGGGACGCCGGGCATCTCGGACGACCAGAGAGATGAACCCCAGCACGGTGCCCTGGGCGGGGGAGAAGAGGGGAGCCGGCAGGACCCGAAGTGCCGGGGTCCGGGCGCCCGAGGGTGGCGAGTCCCGCAACCAGGAGGCGTTGGCAACGGTCGGATCCAGGCGCAGGGTTCGGTGCACCTGCCCGATGAGCAACGGCTTCAGGGAACGATCCCGGACCCGGACCAGGTCCCGATGGGGGCCCGCGTCGCTGGCCACCACGGTCAGCACGACGCCCACGATGTCCGGGAAGGCGTCCAGCAGCACCTGGCCAATCCGCCTGCCCATGTCCTCCAGGTCCAGTGTCGATGCGGCGGCTCTCCCGGCCTCCTCGAGCACCCGGAGTTCCCGGGCCTGGACCAGCAGGGACGAAACGATGCCCCACAGGCGGAGGCAGGCCCAGGTGACCACCAGGAAGGCCAGGGCCGTCAGCCCCAGCAGCCCAAGGCAGGATCGCCCCTCCCCGGGACCGGAGACGCGCCACAGACCGAGGCCCAGGACACCCAGCGTCAGGGTCGTCGCGGCCCAGGTGCCCCCCAGCAGGGCCCGCACCCGGTGCCAGTGGCGCGGCGTGACGGTGGTCTGGGAGGACGGAGGCCCGTCGTTCATGTCCCCTCGTCCAGCAGGGACCGCACCAGGCGGTCCGACCGCGTCCAGTCCTCGTCCACCCGGACGAAGATCCGGAGCATCACGCTCCGACCCAGGATCGCCTCCAGTTCCTGCCGGGCGGCCATGCCGATGCGCTTGAGCATCGCCCCGTTCCGCCCGATCACGATCGGCTTCTGGGATTCCTTTTCGACGTGGATGGTAGCATCGATCTGGATCGCCCGGGGGGGCTCCGGCTCCTGGAACTGATCGATGGTGACCGCAATGGAGTAGGGGATCTCCTGGCGGGTGGACAGGAAGACCTTTTCCCGGAGGACCTCCGAGGCGAGGTAGCGCACCGGGCGGTCGCTGAGGTCGTCCTCGGGGTAGAGGGGCGGTCCCACCGGCAGGCGCTTCCGGACCTCCTCGATCAGGCGGTCCACGCCGTCGCCGGTCAGGGCGCTCACGGGAACCTGGTCCTCGAAGCCCGCGGACCGCCAGCGGTCCATGCAGGGGAGCAGGTCCGCCTTCCGTCGCAGGTCGATCTTGTTCAGCACCAGGAGGGTCGGCCGTCCAGCCCCCCGGACCCGGTCCAGCACCAGGGCCTCCTCTTCCAGGCAGGTGGCCGGGTCATGGGCATCGGTGACCAGCAGCACCAGGTCCGCGTCGGCCAGGGCCTCCTCGGCCAGGCGGACCATGCGCCGGTTCAGGGCCTTGGACGGCACGTGGATGCCCGGAGTATCGTGGAAGAGGACCTGGGCATCCGGGAGCGTCAGGATGCCCAGGATCCGGTCCCGGGTGGTCTGGGGCTTGGGCGTCACGATGGCGATCTTGGTCCCGAGCACCTGGTTCAACAGCGTGGACTTGCCGACGTTGGGGCGACCGGCGATGGCGACCACTCCGCAGCGATGATCATCGGCCATGGACCACCTCCTCCTGCATCGACGTGCGGGCCGCGAGACCCACGGGATGGCCCGAGGGGTCCCGGACCTCCACGACGGACTCCGCAGGGAACGACGCGGACACCAGGGCCCGGGCCCGTTGCCGCTGGACCGTGGAACCGGTCTCGACCACCAGGGATCCCCCCGGCCGGAGGCGCTGGAGGGCCTGGGGTAGCAGGCGGCGCAGGTGATCGACCCCCTCGGGTCCCGAGAACAGGGCCTCCGGGGGTTCGAAGTCCCGGATGCCGGGGTCCAGGGACTCTCGCTCCGTCTCGGCCACGTAGGGGGGATTGCTGACGACCACGTCCCAGGGCGGGTCCGGTGGCACCGCCTCCAGGAGGTCGGACCGAGCCCACCGGACCCGGTCCCCGAACCCCAGGCGCCGTCCATTCTCCCGAGCGATCTCCAGGGCCGCCTCCGAGAGGTCCACACCCAGGATCTCCGCCTCGGGGATCCGGGAGGCGAGGGCGCAGGCGATGGCGCCGCTGCCGGTGCCCACGTCCACGATCCGGGGATGGGGCCCGGCCCCGGAACCGACCCGGTCCAGCACCGCATCCACCAGCGACTCCGTTTCGGGCCTGGGGATCAACACCGCCGGGGTCACCCGGATTTCCAGTCCGTAGAATTCCTTCCGTCCCAGGAGGTAGGCCACCGGCTCCCCTCGGGCCCGGCGCCGCAGGAGTTCACGCAGGTGCGCCCGCTCCCCGGGGGTCAGGGGCCGTTCCGGAGACAGGAAGAGGTCCAGTCGACGGATGCCGCAGACCTCGGCCGCCAGCAACTCCGCGTCCAGCCGAGCCGAGGGGATCCCCTTCCCGGCCAGCCAGCCGGTGGCCAGGCGCAACGTCTCGCCGATGGTCAGGGGCGTCTCGGGATTCATGGCCCTTCCTCGACCGGGGAGGCAGCCCCGGGACCATCCGGAGGATCCTCTCGGGCCACGAGGGCCGTCTGGGGGCCTCGGTTCCGGATCATGGCGTGTCCCAGGGAAGGTCCCCTTCCGGAGAAACAGGTCCCGGAGGTCCCGCCTGCTCCTGCTGAAGCAGCGTCTCGATGGCCCCCAGGAGGCTGCTGCGGCTCTGGACCTGCGGCAGGAAGCGCCGGAGGGCCACGGCGCCCGCCATGCCGCGGCTGTAGCGGCTCAGGTGCTTCCGGAAGAGGCGCGCCGCCATGCGATCGTCCCCCTGGTGGGCCTCGCACAGGAGATCGAAGTGCCGCGTGACCACCGACCGCCATTCCTGCCGGTCCGGCCGAGGGGGCACCGGGAGCCCCCGCCAGAGGGCCAGCAATTCCCGGAAGATCCAGGGGTTTCCGATGGAGGCCCGACCCACCATTGCCCCGTGGCAGCCGGTCTGGCGGAGCATCCGAAGACCGTCCTCAGCCGAGAGGATGTCCCCGTTCCCGATCAAGGGACAGGGCAGGATCCCCCGGAGGCGGGTGATCTGGGACCAGTCGGCGTTGCCCCGGAAGCCCTGGGACCGGGTCCGGGCGTGGAGCGTCACGAGCGTCAGGCCGTGATCCGCCGCCATCGCCGCGACCTCCTCCAGCACCGAGTGGCCCGGAACGGCGCCAGTCCGGATCTTGAGGGTCACCGGGACCCGGACGGCCTGCCGGACCGACTTCACGATGGCCTCGAGGCGCGGCAGGTCCGACAGCAGGGCCGCACCGGCGCGTCCGTTCGTGACCCGCCGGGAGGGACAGCCCGCGTTGATGTCCACCGCGTCGGCACCGGCCTCCTGGGCCTGGACCGCCGCCTCGGCCATCGTTGCCGGGTCGGCGCCCTCCACCTGCACCACCAGGGGGTGATCCTCCGGGGGGATGTCCAGCCGCCTTCGGGCATCCTCGGCCCCCCGGACCAGGGCCATGGCCGGGACCATCTCGCTGAAGCAGAGAGCGGCGCCCTGGGACCGGCACAGGAGGCGGAAGGGCCAGTCCGAGTAGCCGTCCAGCGGCGCAGCCACGAAGGGATGGGTCGCCAGCAGGGCACCGAGATCCAGCATGGAATCCCGCCGCCGATCGGCCACTCCGGGTCGTTCCGTGGTGGAGGGGAGGGGCTTGCGAGGGATCAGGGGCCGCTCCTTTCCCGGCGTGCCGATACCAGGGGCCCGGGGGTCTCGGGCTCCATCAGCGGAACGATCCTCCCGTCACCGACGCGCCACATCCCCGGCCCCAGACCTGCACGTCGTCGATCAGGAGGCCTCGGAAGGCGTTGTCCACTCCGTCCACCGAGTCGAACACGAACCGGAGCCGCATCCAGCCGGCCTGTTGCCAGGAGGCGAGATCCACCGAGTGGAGGACCCAGGCGGGGGAGCGTCCCAGCCCGCCGGAGGACAGCCCCTGTTTCGTCGAGACGGCCCCCTGGTTGTCGGCTCCCTTCTTGATGTCCCAGATCGGCACCCAGAGGTCCTGTTCCGCCTGGATGGAAGTCTGGGCCTCGACCGTCATCCGGTCCCGGTCCAGGTCCCGGGACTCGACCTCCCAGGCCGTGGCGAACGAGAGGGTCAGGTCCACGGCGTCCCCGACGAAGATCCAGGGGGATGTGAGGGTCCCGGCCACGGGCTTGCCGGCCTGGTCGCAGGTCTGGTCGAAGGGCAGGTAGTTGCCCAGTTCCAGGTTTCCGAACCAGAAGGCCCCCTGCCCGCTGTAGGGCAGCGGAAGCGCCCCCGGGGAGGGAATGCACTGCTGGGTCTGGCCCTCCCGGCAGAGGACACATTCCGAGCCAGTCTCGCAGACCTCCTCGGCGGGCATCAGCACGCAGTCCCCGATGGAGGAGTTCGAGGGGGACCACTGGATCCAGTTCCACCGGACGTCGGTGTCCTGGGGGGCGATGTCCCAGGGGGGCGGGGACTGTCCTGTGTCGCCTCCTGGCAGCGATCCTTCAAAGGTGTCGGCGAAGCAGAGGGACGGTTCCTGGGGCAGGGGCTCCAGGAACTGCTCCAGGAAGGTCACCTGGTTCGGCAGGACCACCGGAACCGCCCGGCCCCGGAACCAGCCGGCCAGGACGAACTGCAGCAGGACGCCCCCCGAGTCGGGCGGGTTCAGCGGCAGTCCGGTCAGGCAGAACAGCCCCTGCTGCGTGGTGGCGACCTGACCCAGGTCCGCCCCCTGGCCGTCGGTGGCCAGCACCAGGGCGCCTCCCAGAGGAACCTCTCCGTTGGCGGTCTTGCCGAGGACCCGCCCGCAGATGGTTCCCCGGTCCGGCAGCGTCTCCAGGGGATACATCGCCACCCGGAGGGGAAGGACGTCGCCTCCGGTCAGCGGGAGGGGGTCCGATCGGATGGACAGGAACTGGTCCGCGTCGATCAGCAGGCAGGCGTTGCCCGGCTCGACGGCCAGGTCGAAGAGGCCCTCGGGGCCCGTGACCGTCTCGTAGAAGGGCCCTGGCGGCACGTCGCCCTCGCAGGCGGCCCCGACGCCGACTCGGACCCGGGCGCCGCTCAGGGGTGCCTCGGCGGTGGTGGCGGCCCGGACGCCGGTTCCCAGGGGGACCGGCCCCCGGACCACGGCCAGGGGCTGCGCCCGGATCACGATCCCCGCGATGTGAGCCGTCCGGAAGCAGATGTTGTCCTCGTCGGTCTGCCCGTCGCAGTTGTCGTCCACCTGATTGCAGACCTCGGCGGCCGGAACCCGGCCCGCGCAGGTCGTTCCGCCCTCGCCGTCGCAGGCCGTCGTGCCGGGGCAGGACCCGAACGCGTTGGTGATGGTGCAGGCCTCTCCCGCAAGACCCTCGTCGGTCTGGCCATCGCAGTTGTCATCGAGGTCGTTGCAGGTCTCGGGAGCCGGAACGGGGCCCTCGCAGACCACCTGCCCTCCCGTTTCGGCGCACCGGGTGGTTCCGGGGCATGTTCCGAACTCGTTCTCCACCTGGCAGGCGTTGCCCAGCAGCCCCTCGTCGGTCTGGCCGTTGCAGTCGTTGTCGAGGCCGTCGCAGAGGGTCTCGGAGGCCTGCCAGCCCGGGATGGCGTCGAAGACGCAGGCGAAGACCCCATCGATGCATCGTCGCTGGGGCGCCACGGATCCACCGCAGACCCCTCCGGTCGGGCAGGCGTCGGGGGTCGGATCCACCAGCGTTCCGTCGTCGGTCTGGCCATTGCAGTCGTTGTCGAGGCCGTCGCAGGAGGTCTCCGTTTCCTGCCAGCCGGTCACCTGCGAGTAGTCGCAGGCGATCCGCCCTTCGACGCATCGGGCCAGGACGGACGCCGCCCCGGCGCCGCAGACCCCTTCGGACAGGCACCCCAGTTGCACGAGCACCGCGTTGTCCTCGTCGGGCACGTCGTTGTGGGGGTCGTACTCGTCGGGGATGCAGTCCCCGTCGCCGTCCACCTGGGGAAGCCGCGACTCCAGGGCATCCGGGATCCCGTCCTCGTCCCGGTCCAGGGAAGCCCGGGGGTCGTTCCCGACCTCCAGGCCGTCCGGGACCCCGTCCCCGTCGGTGTCGGCCTTGCCCGGGTCCGTCCGGGTCAGGTTCTTTTCCACGCCGTTCTTGAGGCCGTCCCCGTCCAGGTCCCCGTCGGGGTCCAGGCAGAGGTTGTCGTAACAAATGCCCGATTCGCAGTCCGTGTCGTCGGAACAGGAGTCCCCAACCCGCTTCTTGCGCTTCTCGTCGGCACAGCCCAGACCGACCGTGACGACGACCAGCGAGACGACGGGCAGCCACAGGGAACGACGGTGGCGGATGTCCATGACCTGACCTCCAGCAAGCGTCCGGCCGGCCTGGACACCCGGTGGAACCGAGGGCGCCGGGACGCTCAATCCACCAGGGCGGAGAGGTCCAGCCCCTTCTTGCGGGCGTAGGCAACCAGGCCGACTTTCGTGATTGTACGCAGGGCCCGCGTGGAAAGCGAGAGGCGGACGTATCGCTCCAGTTCCGGGACCCAGATGCGCTTGTTCTGGACGTTCGGATGCTGCCACCGCTTGGTCCGATTGTGGGCGTGGGAGATGTTCATCGCGGAGAGCCGTCGCTTTCCGGTGATCGCGCAGCGGGCCATCGGGTCCTCCTGGCTCAAGGGCGGCGTCTTATACGACTTCCGGGGCATTTCGTCAACCGGATCCGTCGCGCCGGTCGGACCCGTCTCTGCTACAATGCAGCGTCCCGGGGGCGGCGATGCGGTTGCTGGCGGCACTCCTGGCAGGGGTCGAGGGCTTCGGGAGGGCCTTGATTCTCCTCTGGGAGGGGCTCTTCCTGTCCTTCCGTCCCCCCTACCGCTGGCGCCTGCTGCTGCAGCAGATGGAGTTCATCGGTGCCGGGTCCCTCTTCATCGTGCTGTTGACGGGGGTCTTCACCGGCATGGTCTTCGCGGTCCAGACCATCCACACCTTCCGGCTCTTCAATGCCGAGACCCTGGTGGGGTCGGTGGTCTCCCTGGCCCTGATGCGGGAACTGGCGCCGGTACTCACGGCCCTGATGGTGACAGGGCGGGTCGGGTCGGCCATTGCGACGGAGATCGGCACGATGGTGGTCACGGAGCAGGTGGACGCCCTCTCGGCGATGGCGGTTCACCCGGTGCAGTACCTGGTGACGCCGCGCCTGCTGGCCGCCGTGGTGATGCTGCCGGTGCTGACGGCCTTCTGCGACCTGGTGGGCATCGGGGGGGCCTACTACGTGAGCGTCTACCTGATGGGCGTGGACGGGGGAATGTTCCTGGACAAGATCCGGCTCTACGCCGACTCCTGGGACGTGATCTCCGGGCTCATCAAGGCGGCCGTCTTCGGCCTCATCCTGGCCCTGGTGGGGTGCCACAAGGGACTCGGGGCGACCCAGGGCGCGCGGGGAGTCGGCATGGCGACCACCCAGAGCGTGGTGCTGTCGTCGATCCTGATCCTGGTCAGCGACTACTTCCTGACGCTGCTGCTCTACCGGTGACCATGCCCCGGATCGGCAAGGCGAATCCTGGCCGGTCGGAATCGGGCCCGGACAGGGGGGGGCGGGCCGCGTGGGAGTGGAAAGGTCCCAACGGCTCGGCTATCCTCTTGGGCGCCTGGAACGAGGACCACGGTGCGTCGGAATGCCTGCACGTCGAGGTGGTGGATCGGGTGCCTGATGCTGGCGGCCTGCGGGGGCGGGGGGGGGCAGGAACTCCCGGCCCGGATGGACATCCAGTACCCGGACGACGCCGGGGACCCTGGCCTGACGTCCCCGGACCCGGGCAGGGACCCCGGGCAGGACCTGCAGGACGTGCCGCCGCCAGGGGACCTGCCGCCGCCCGAGTGCACCCCGGCGACCGTTCGGACCGATTGTCAGCAGACCTGCCGGGACCTGGGGCCCTGCCAGCAGTGCCTCTGCGACGTCGGGGATCGGGGGGGGACCTGCAAGGTTGTCTCCCGGCCGGACCAGTCGGCCTGCGATGACGGCGATCCGTGCACCGACCCCGACCACTGCCAGGATGGGGCGTGCATCCCGGGGGAGGCCCTGTGCCAGTGCTCGAAGGACGAGGACTGCCGTTCCCGGGACGACGATGACCTCTGCAACGGGCGGCTGGTCTGCGACCGACGGCAATTTCCGTTCGTCTGCGTGCTGGACCTGGCGTCGGTCGTCCGGTGCTCCCCGGCCGAGGACACCGCCTGTCGGGTCAACCGCTGCGACCCGGGCCTGGGACTCTGCGTGATGACTCCCGAGCCCGAGGGACAGCCCTGCACGCTGCCGGACCCCTGCGTGACCCGGGCCGAGTGCACGCAGGGGGAGTGCGTGGCCAGGGACCTCCGGGACTGCGAGGACGGCAATCTCTGCACCACGGATCGATGCGACCCGGGCCTGGGCTGCACCCATGTGGACAACCAGGACTCCTGCGAGGACGGGGACCCCTGCACGGTGGAAGACCGGTGCAACCAGGGCACCTGTCGGGGTGGACCTCCGGCCCCCTGCGACGACGGGGACCCCTGCAACGGGGTCGAGGTCTGTGACCGCTACGAGGGGTGCCTTCCGGGGGGCGCCCCGGACTGCAACGACGGCAACGCCTGCACCGCCGATTCCTGCGACTCCCAGGCGGGAGGCTGCGTCCATGCCTGGCGGCCCGAGGCCAGCGAGGGACCCGCCGACGACCCCCGGTGCCTCAACGGCCTGGACGACGACTGCGACGGGCTCAAGGACTTCCTGGACCCCGACTGCCGGTTCGGGCTCAGCGCCGTGGATCCCTCCGATGGCCCGGACGTGGGCGGGTTCGACACCACCTGGGTCGGCCAGTCCCTGGACCAGGTCACCGGTACCCGGGTGGATGGGACGCCGGTGCCGTTCCTGGTGAAGTCCTCGATGGCCCTCCAGGTCACGATGCCGCCCCATGGGCCCGGACTGGTGGACGTGTCGATCCAGTCGGCGAGGTTTTCCTTCACGTTGCGAAACGCCTTCCGATACGTGACGAAGGTCGAGGACCCCTCGGTGGTCGGGGCCCTCACCGCTCCGACGGAGCCCATCGTCATCCGGGAGGGGGAGAGCACCCCCACGCTGGAGGCCACGGTGCGCATTCCCGGGGTCACCGACGGCCCCTCCCCGGACCCGTCGATCGTGATCGGTCGGTTCGGTTACGGTCCCCGGGGGAGCCTGCCCTGGGCCTCCACCGGCTGGCGCTGGTTCGGCCCCGCCCAGGGGACGCCGACGGGGGACGGGGCGCTGCGGTTCTCGTCCTACACGGTTCCCCAGGTGGGGGGCTATTTCGACCTGGCCGTGCGGTTCAGCCTCGACGGGGGCCAGTCGTGGATCTACCGGGACACGGTGCCGGACCGGGGCACCTATGACCCCGCCGGAGCCCTGCCGTTCACCGTGATGGGGGTACCGAGGGTCGGCGCCGTGGTGATCAACGAGGTCTGCTGGATGGGGTCCAGCGACGACATCACCGACGAGTGGGTCGAGCTGCGCAACATGACCCCGGCGCCGTTCGAGATGCGGGACTGGAAGATCACGGGGATCCGGTATCCCTCGGGGGACCTGGTGCTGGGGGATGTGGGCCAGGTCATCCGGTCCACGGTGATCGAGCCCGGGGGCTTCTTCCTGATCTCCCAGTACGAGGCGAGCCGATCGGCGTTGGACGTGAATCCCGACATCGCGGTGGTACCCGGGGACTCGCCTCTCCGGGGCCTGTCGATTCCCAACACGCCCCCGAAGACCTGGCAACTCGTGGCCCCGGGGGGCCTCGTGGTCGATCAGGCCCGGTTCACCGGGACGGCGGGCGTGGACGGCAATCCCTTGCTGCTGCAGCCTGAGCGGACCATGGAGCGGCGATCGACGCCGGGGACGGGGCTTCAGGACGGAGACTGGCAGTCGGCGCAGGTGGCCGACGGGTTTGACGGGGACCCGAGGCAGCGAATGAATCTGGGGACTCCCCGGGGGCCAAACTCCGACGTTCCCCTCTGTGCGACGGACCTCGATTGCGCCGGTCGCTGGCCTGAGGAGACCCTGACGGCCTGCGAGGTCCGGTCCTGCGACCCGACCTTGCGTCGTTGCCGCATCGCGGCGATCCCCGACGGCGGGTCCTGCGACGACGGCCTCTTCTGCACCGTCGGGGAGACGTGTCAGGCCGGGGGTTGCGGCTCCTCTTCCCCTCGGGACTGCCGGGATGCAGGTCCCGTCGCGGCCTGCACGCTGGACCTCTGCGACGAGGAGGCCGACGCCTGCCGGAACCCCTGGAATCCCGAGGCCGTGGAGGGACCGGCAGGCGATGCCCGCTGCGCAAACGGCATCGATGACGACTGCGACGGCTTCATCGATGGGCAGGATCTCCAGTGTCGTTTCTCGGTGACCCAGGTCTCTCCGGGGGTGGTCCCGGGCACGGGGGGATGGAGCCTGGCGCTGGTGGGAGATGCCTTCGACACGGTTCGGAAGGTCCGGATGGGCGGGGTGGACTGCGCCTTCCGGGTCGTCAATGGCCAGCGCATCGACTTCGACTCCCCCCCCTTGGCGGTGGTGGGATTCGTGGCGGTCTCGGCCTGGGACGGGGTCGTGGAGGCCGTCCTCCCGGACGCGGTCCGGGTCATCGGCCTGGCCTCGGGGGTCCTGGCCGGCATCGATCGGCCCACCAGCGACATCGTGATCTCCCTCGGGGCCTCGACACCCCGGATCTACGGGAGGGTCTGGGCGGAGGGGGTGACCAACGGGGCCGAACCGGCGGACCCGGCGTCCCTGGTTGCCGAGATCGGACTGGGGCCCAAGGGATTCCTGGAGTCCGATCCCTTCCGGGACCCCGGCTGGACCTGGTGGCCTGCGGCCTACAACCCCGACTGCCAGGACTGTCCCCGGCTCGGGGTGTACGAGTACCAGGCCCAGGTCACCCCGTCCCAGAGGGGCAACCATCTCGTGGCCTTCCGGGTCTCGGTGGACGGCGGGAACCGGTTCCAGTACGGGATGCTCGGGGACCCCCGGGACGCCCCCTGGGACCCCTACCAGACCATCGTCGTCTCCGTGCAGTGATCCCCAGGATCGCCCCCGGGTTTCCCCGGGCAACCCTCCGTCTTTCCGGGAGGCTGGACCCGGCGGGGGGATCCGGGCGGCCGGGGTGCGGGAGGTCCGGGACACGACCCGGGGCCGGAGGTCCTGGCTTCCTGGGCTTGGGAACCCTCGGCACCTCGGACTAGAATGGCCCCGAGAGGGGTTCGACCCCGGGAGGACGACGAGACATGACACCCTGGGTGAACCGCCTGTTGCCTGGAATCGTGGCCCTGCTGGTGGTCGGGGAGCCGGTGGGGCTGGCATCGCCTTCTCCGAGGAACACGGCGGGGACGCGGTCCCAGGGGGTTGCCAGGAAGCGGCCGGTCGCCTCCCCGGGGGGACGGTCGGCGAAACCGGGCACCCGGCCGTCGCCTCGTCGGTCGCCGTCCTCCGTCGTGACGATTTCCGACGACCCCTCCCAGCCCCTCGAGGCCGTCTGGACCCGGCATCTGGACCAGTGGTTCCGGCAGGTCCGACCTGCGGCGGGGGCCTTCGTGGCGCTGGACCCCGAGACGGGGGAGGTGATCGCCCTGAGCGACTGGTCCGGCCGGGGGCCGGGGAAGCCCCGACCGGCGGTCCGCGTGGACTTCCCCGCCGCGTCGGTCTTCAAGATCGTCACCTCGGCCGCCCTGATCCGGTCCGGGAAGGTCTCGTCATCCACCTCGGTCTGCTATCACGGGGGGTCCTCCCGCCTGGACCCGGATCACCTGACGGACAGCCGTCGGGACCGGTCGTGCCGGACCCTGCGAGGAGCCTTCGCCCACAGCACCAATGCCGTCTTCGGGAAACTGGCGGTGCGGCACCTGGCGCCCCGGGACCTCCTGGAGATGGCCGAGACCCTGGGGTTCAACCAGGTCCTGCGGGTCGGGGGCCTGGAGACCCGCCCGACGGCGTCCCTTCCGGCCGGGGGCCTGGACCTGGCCCGGATGGCTGCGGGATTCGTCCGGAGCAATCTCTCCCCGCTGGCCGGAGCGGTGATGGCCGCGGTGATCGCCTCGGGGGGGCGCTGGCCCTCCGGGGTGCTGCGCAACGGCAGGCCCGTCGAGGATCGGCAGGTCCTCCCGGAGGACCTCTGCCGGGAACTCCGGGGGATGATGAAGGCGACCTCGTCGGAGGGAACCGGCGCGCGGTTCTTTGCGGGGCTGGCGGCCCAGCCGGGGGGCGGGGCGGTCGCGGTGAAGTCCGGGACCCTCACCAGCCGGGACGGGTCGGGACTCTTCGACACCTGGATGGTGGGATTCTTCCCGGCGGATCGCCCGCGGATGGCCTTCGCGGCCTTGATGGCCACCCAGGGGCCGGGGCCTCTCCGGGCCGGCCATCTGGCGCGCTTCGCGTTGCAGACCTGGGTCACGCTGCAGCGCCTGCGTCGTCCCGAGTCCTGAACCCTGTTCCTACGGGTGTTCGGTGAACTCCAACCGGTGGAAGCGAAGCCCGGGGGTCAGGCTCCGGAGCACGAGCCGGTGGGGACCGACTGCGGGGTTGCGCACGATCTGAAAGACCCCCGGCAGAGGGACTTCCAGGATGGCCTCCTCGCCGGAAGTGGGGAGGTCGTCTCCCCGGAGTTCCCGGGCCAGGGCGACGCCGTCCTGTCGCACCTGGACCCGACCGACCCGTCCCGCCCGGGCCGGGGAGGCCACGAGCCAGACGACCCGCGCCTCGTAGTCGATCCGGACCAGGGCCGATTCTCCCTCGGCATGCTCCTGGGCGTCCGGGAGGTTCCGGAAGGCTCCCTCCATCCACGCCGATCCCCGGTGTTCCGGTTCCCCGGCCGGGTACTGGACCACCTGATCCGGCGAGAAGCCCTCCGGGTTGCCCAGGCGTCCCTGGAGGTAGCCGAATGGCACCGGCGGGGTGATCACCTGGGGGACGAATCCCGTCTGGTCCTCGGGTCGCAGGGGCTCGATGACCGGCGGGAAGACCAGAGGTCCGTGTCCTTCACGCAACAGGGCCTGGATGGACTGCTCGAAGGGAGGCCAGGGGCCCCGCTCCACCAGGCAGTCTGCCAGGAAGCCCGTGCGATCCACCAGGTAGGCCGAGGGGATCGGGGGCGTTCCCAGGGCCTCCCAGAGGTCCAGGTCCCGGTCCACCGCGACGGGGAACGGCAGCCCCATCTGGTCCAGGATCCTCCGGGTCCAGAAGGGGTCCCTCCCGAAGCCCAGGCGTGGAAGCAGCACCCCGAGGACCGACAGGCCATTGGAGGCATGACGTCCGTGCCAGGCCCGGAGGTAGGGCAGGACGCGCAGGGATTCGACCTGCGCGAAATCCCAGAGGAAGAGGAGGACGACGCGGCCCGGGAGCACCTCGGGAGCAGCGGAAAGCCGGTCGGGCCAGCCGAGGCGATGCAGCGAGGGCACTGGCAACTGTCCTCGGGGCAGCCGCATCTCGGTCCCCTCCATGCCGGGCCTCCCGGCGATGCCCTTCGACCCCGGGAAGTCGGTCAGGCCTCTTCGTCCCCGGCGTCCGTCTCGGGAAGGTTGTCCACCCAGCGGCCGATGGACGCCAGTTCCCGTTCCCAGGCCTCCGGGTCCAGGCGGATCCGGACGAACGACAGAAACAGGCCCTGGACCAGCGCCTCCACCTGATCGCAGAGGTCCATCCGGAACGACATCGCCGCATCGGGGTCGTCGCCCTCCGTGTCCGGAAGCCGGATTCCTCGGAGGCCCAGGTCCGCACCATGGATCGTCAGGTGGAACTCCCGCCCCTCGTGGATCAGGTTGACCCGGGCCACGCTGACCTGTTTTCCCAGGCGCAGGGACAGGCGGACCTCCTCGCTCTCCGTCGGCTCGTCCACCTTCAGCACGGACCGGTCCTTCGCGGGATTCTGGCCGTCCAGGGTCACGACCCGCTCGAAGACGACGTCGAAGGTCTCCCCCGAGGGAAGCGTGAAGGACTCCCGGTCTCGGGCCGATCGCGCCATCATCCAGGTCAGGAACTCCCGTCCCAGGAACTCGGTCCGCCGGGCGTGCTCGGATCGATGGATCTCGGTCATCGCGATTCCTCCTCGCTGGCGGGCTCGAACCAGAGGGCCCCCCCGAAGCGCGATGGAAGCAGGCTCAACACCCGTTCATATTCCTCGGGGGTCAGGCCGCCCTCCAGCACGCCCTGGAGGTGCAGGGGCCGCATGGTGAGCCCCAGGTCCTTCCGGGCCCGGTCCGCGAATTCCTCTCGGACCCTGGCCGCGGTGGTGAAGAGTCGAATGCGCCGTTTCGGGACGTCCCAGACCACCTCGTGGGCCGTGATGGCCGGCAGGCATCGCCGGAGGAGTTCCATCCGGACCCGTTCCGCCAGTTCCTCCCGTTCCTCCTTGCGGAGCCGGGACTTCTGCCCGCTGGCCAGGGTCTCGGCGATGCGGCGGCGGAGATGGAGCCGATAGGTGGAGGGGGGCACCGAGAGTCGGTCCATCCGGAAGGAAAAGGCCACCAGCGGGTCGAAGAAGACGGTCGCCTCGGTGAACTCCGTGTCCAGGGGGTCCTCGAACCGGGCGAACCCCGCCGCCTGGTCCCGGCCCAGGTCCACGTCGATGGGGCCGATGCGGCCCCGGACCAGGGAATCCAGCAGGTCCTGGCGATGGTCCGGCAGGGGACCGTCGAGGACCTCCCAGGTGAAGAACGACACCGTGCGCTGCAGGAACCCCATGCTGCCTCCTCAGGGGAGTCTGGAACTCCACTCGACCCGGCGGTGGTCGTCCTGGCCCGGGACCAGGGCCAGCACGACGTGCCAGGTCTCCTCCTCGAACGCCTCCGGGATGCGGTCGATCCACTCGACCAGCGTGATGCCGTCGCCCCGGGCCAGTTCCCAGAACCCGATCCCCTCCAGGTCCGAGACCCCCCGGAGGCGGTAGAGGTCGATGTGATGGACCGGGCCCGAGGGCGTCTGGTAGACGTTCACCAGCGTGAAGGTCGGGGAGTGCACCTGACCCGGGTCCCCGCCGAGTCCCTGGACAACCCCCCGGGCGAAGACCGTCTTTCCGCTTCCCAGGTCTCCCTCGATGCCCACCAGGTCCCCTGGCCGCAGGCGGGTGGCCAGTTCGGCCCCTGCGGTTTCCGTTTCGATCGCGGACCTCGTCCGGAGGACCCGGCGCCTGGCGGAATCGTCACTCGTCCCCGTAGCGCACCTCCATCACCTCGTAGCGACGGGTGCCCCCGGGGGCCTGGAAGACCACCTCGTCCCCCGCCTCCTTCCCCAGCAGCGCCCGGCCCAGGGGCGCCAGGATCGAGATGCGCCGCTCCCGGATGTCGGCCTCGGGGTCCCCGACCAGCTGGTATTCCGTCGTCTCGTCCCGGTCCTGGTCGTAGAGGGTCACCCGGGCCCCGAAACGGACCCGGGGGTCCCGGGTCTGCCGGTAGTCGATCACCTGGGCCCTGGAGAGGATGTCCTCCAGTTTGCGGATGTGGGCCTCCACGATTCCCTGGCGCTCCCGGGCCGCGTGGTACTCCGCGTTTTCCGACAGGTCCCCGTGCGCCCGGGCCTCCCCGATGGCCTGAATCACCCGAGGACGCTCCTCCTTGAAACGCTTCAGTTCCTCCGTCAGGCGATCGTAGCCTTCCGGAGTCAATGGGATGCGGTCCATCTCGCTCATGGTCACCCCCCAGAGACGCGCGATTGTAGCAGAACCTCGCGTCTCCCGGCGCCTGACCTTGATGACGATCGGTCCGATGGACGGAGGGAAGAACGGGTCCTACAATCGTCCGGACCCACCAGGGAGGGCCGGTCCGTGAGGGGGGAGGGGAGCGGCATCGGACGAGTGCCCCATGGCGCACGTCCCGTTCCGGGAGGGGAAGGGGCGTCGTCGCCACGGTCGAATCGTCGCGTGCCCGCAGGGGCGGAACCCTTCCCCTCCTTCAGAGGCCTCCCGGCACTGGCGGCCTGCCTGTTCCTGGGAGTCGCGTGCACCGGGTCTGGGGTCCCGGAGGACGTCCGGGACGCCGGGGACCGGGGGGACGTGTGGGTCCGGGAGGACGTCGGGGATCGGGACTCCCAGGTCCCGGAGACCTCCGATGAGGCCCCTCCGGACGGCCTCTCGGGGGATCCGGCTGGAGAGGACTCCGGGCCCGGGGACGGGCCCCGGGAGGTCCCGGACGACCCGACGCCGGCCGATGTCGGCGGGGACCTGCCCGAGGACCCGGGGGGAGCGGTGCGTCTGGTGGCCCTGGACGGCCTGGGCGAGGTCCTGGCGGGGGCCTCGGCCGCCGACGGGCGGGCCTGGCTGGCCGGTCGCGGCGGCCTGGTATTCCGGAGCGATCGTGACGACTTCTGGCCCTTTCCGGGCCCCCCCGGCGCCGGCGATTTGACCGGGATCTCCGTCTCGGAGGGAACGGTCTTTGCGGTCGACGCCCGGGGAGCCGTTCATCGCTGGACTGACGGGGGGGGCTGGTCCCTGCTGCGGGAGGGAGACGGCATCCCGCTCAATGGCGTCTCGGCGGTCTCCGGGGACGAGTTCTGGGCAGTGGGCAATGGCGGCCTGGTGCTGCATGGAACCGGTGGGCAGGTGCAACAGGACCCCACCGGGATCACCTACGACCTCTTCGGGGTCCTGGCGTCCCAGGAGGGGGGCGTCCGGGCCGTCGGCCGCTACGGGACGCTGCTGACCCGGGGCACCGTCGCCTGGGAACGGACCACCATCGGCCTGTCCTCGGTGACGCTCCGGGCCCTCTTTCGGGCCGCAGACGGGCGGATGGTGGCGGTGGGGGACCGGGGAGTGGTGGTCCGGCACGATGGGGTCTCCTGGAAACTGGACCTCACCAACGAGACCGAGGACCCGCCCCGGGACCTCTACGCAGTCGGGGGAACCGCCTCGGACGACATCCTGGCGGCCGGCGACGGGGGGGCCCTGTTCCACTATGACGGGAAGCGCTGGAGTCGGGAGACGGTGGCAGGGCCGGACGGGGTGCGCCTGGCGATCCGGGCGGTGGTGACCCGGAGGCAGGAGGGTGGCACCTGGGCCTGGACCGCAGCGGGTCTGGACTCCCGGGGACTGGATCGCACGGACGGGGTCTGGAAGGACCGGGTCCTCGGGGTTGCCACATCGCTCTACGGTGCCGGGACCGGACCCGACGGGGAGGTGGTCGCCGTCGGGGAGCAGGGACTGGTGTTGCGGTGGCGGCTTGGGGAGCAGCCCTGGGCCCAGCGGGCCCCCGTTCCCGGAAGCCTCCTGGCCGTGTCCTGGCCCCTGGCCGTGGGGGAGCAGGGGGCCCTGATCCGGGTCGACGGAGGGCGGGTGGAGGCCCTGGAGCGCGTGGGGCAGGCGAACCTGACCGGAGTCGCAGCCGGGGATGCCGGGGCCTGGATCACCGACGACGGAGGAACCCTCTGGCGCTGGACCGAGGCCGGGGCCGAGGTGCGGGGAACCCGTCCGGTGCCCCTGTGGGCTGTTGCCGAGGTCGGCAGCCAGGTCTGGGTCGCGGGGGGGGACGGGCGCCTGGAGGTCGATGCGGGGGAGGGGGCCCGGGTGGTTCCCACGGGCACCTTCTCCACGATCCGGGCCCTGTGGCCGCTGTCTCCGGACCGGGTGATCGCGGCGGGGGACTTCGGCCTGGTGATCGAGTGCGACCCGTCCCGGTGTCTGCGGGTGTTCGAGGACCCCGGGACCTTCCTGTACGCCCTGGGGGAGAACGACGGGATTCCGGTTGCGGCCGGCTGGGCCGGGACGCTGATCCGGCGGGGTTCCGACGGATCCTGGAAGGTACTGGAGAGCGGCACCCGGAGGGTGTTTCGTGCGTTGGTGGGCCTGCCGGCAGGCGGGGCGGTGCTGGCGGGACTCGACGGGACCCTGGGAACCCTTCCGGCCTGGGGAACGGAGTCGCCATGAGACCGGCCCTGCTGCTCCTGGGGGTCATCGCGGTCGTTCCTGGTGGTCAGGCCGTGGCCGAGCGACTGCCTCCCGCGCCGGCGCCCCGGGCGGTGGCACTGTCGCCCCGGCAGGCTCGGGATCTGCTTCGGAGGCACTTCGGCCTGGCGTGCGGCGAAGTCCAGGTCGAGGGCGAGTTCTTCCACGTTTCCGTCGAGGGCTTCCGGGATCCCGATCATCGGAGGTGCCCCCTGGAGGGGATCTCGGCGACGCGGTGCGGGGACCTCGAGTTCATTCCGTCCGAGGCCTGGGTGCGCCGGGAGGCCGCCATCGCCCCGGTCACGGGGCACCTGGCCCGGAACCTCGTCATCCAGGTCTCGATGTTCTCGGAGTACGTCCCACCGTCCAGCGGCACGATGCACGGGGTGCTGGTGTTGGAGGGAGCCGACCCCGCCTCCCGGAAGGGGGCCTTCGGCTGGTACCTGGGCCGGGAGGTGACGCCCCGGGGCGTGACGTTCCAGGACGTGACCGGCGACGGGGTCCTGGATGTCCTCTATACCTACGAGATGTTCCTGGGACCCTTTGGCAGGGTCGTGGCCCGGGACCTGTGGACCTTCGAAGGACTCGCGCCGGAGCGGGAGATCTCCTCGGGGGAACTGCTCAGCGGAGTCTTCATGGGCACCTTTGAAGGCCTGGCCCTCTGGTGGGACCAGGTCATCGACGAGGTCACCCGGGTCCGGGGGGACTTCCGGTTCGAGGAGGTCCGTCCCGGGTCCCCGGGCCTGGGGATCTTCGAGCGGGCCCGGACCGGCCCCGGAGGGCTCGGGTGGGACTTCTGGGTCCTGGGGGACTTCGGGGAAGGCTGGGTCCTGGCCCTGGCTGGAACCGATGGGCGACCATCCACGGAGGAGTCGGGGGACGCGCTGGACTGCTCGGCCCGGGAGGCCCCGGTGGATGCCCCCCTGGAGGTTCGCCGTCGGTTGCTGGAACTGGAGACGGCCTGCCGGATGGTGTCGTGGGCAATGGAGGACGGCTCCGGACCCTCGGTTCCCTGGCCGCGACCGGACCGGTTGTGGGTCGCCCTGGCGGTCCGGCGGATGGGGTTCCCGATGCTGGCCCTGGCGGTCCGGGAGCGGATTGCCCGGGACCTGCCCTGGTGGGTCCCCGGGTCCCTGGTGCTGCGAGGCGTCCTGGCCCTGGCGGACCTCTCGACGATCGTCGTCGCGACCGACGCCCTCTGGCCCGAGGCCTCCCCCGAGGAGCGGGTGGAGAACTGGACCCAGGCCCTGTCCCATCCGCTGCTGTTGCAGGCGATTCGCGGGGTTCAACGCCTCTGGAGGGACATCGAGTCCCTGGCGCAGTGATCCCCCGCAAGGGCCCTCGCCGCGGGGTTTGACTTCCAGGCGGCAGATGGGGCAGACTCGCGGCTGGTGAGCGGACGAGGGGGGGCGGTGAGGAAGGTTGCGACGACGATCTACCTGACAATGGATCAGGATGCCCGGCTCAAGGAGGCGCAGCGCCGTACCGGGTTGTCGATGGCGGAACTGGTCCGCCAGGGCGTGGACCTCATCCTGGAACGCTACCAGTCATACGGGGTCTCCGAGGAGGCCGAGGAAGCGGCCCCCATCCGCATGGGACGATCCTTTCGCAAGGGCTAGGGCCCGTTTCGCTCCGGAGAGCAGGAAGGGAATCGGGCCGGCAGGGTCCGACCAGCGACGGGGAGGACGGAATGCGAGTCGTGATCACGGGCGGAGCGGGATTCATCGGGTCCCACCTCTGTGAGCGGTTCCTGGCGGACGGTCACCAGGTGATCTGCATGGACAACCTGCTGACCGGGAACCTGGACAACATCACCCACCTGTTCGGACGGGAGGGATTCACCTTCCTGCGTCAGGACGTGACGGAGTTCCTCCACGTCCCGGGTCCGGTGGATGCGGTGCTGCACTTCGCATCTCCCGCGAGCCCCGTGGACTACCTCCGGTTCCCGATCCAGACCCTGAAGGTCGGGTCCCTGGGGACCCACAAGGCCCTGGGACTCGCGAAGGAGAAGGGGGCGACCTTCCTGCTGGCCTCCACCTCCGAGGTCTATGGAGACCCCCTGGTGCATCCCCAGCCGGAGACCTACTGGGGAAACGTGAACCCCATCGGTCCCCGGGGGGTGTACGACGAGGCCAAGCGGTTCGCCGAGGCCCTCACGATGGCCTATCACCGGTACCATGGCCTGGACACGCGGATCGTCCGCATCTTCAACACCTACGGCCCCCGGATGCGCATCGGGGATGGGCGCGTGGTGCCCGCCTTCCTGTCCCAGGTCCTCCGGGGGGAGCCCCTGACGATTTACGGGGACGGGTCTCAGACGCGCTCCTTCTGCTACGTCCTGGACCTGGTGGAGGGGATCGTCCGGCTGCTCGGGACGTCGTGCAACGACCCGGTCAACATCGGCAATCCGGAGGAGCACTCGATTCTGGAATTCGCGGAGATTGTGGCCCGCCTCTTCCGCAGTCAGGCGGGGTTCTCGTTCCTGCCGCTGCCCCAGGACGACCCGAAGGTCCGCAGGCCGGACATCAGCCTGGCCCGGGAACTCCTGGGCTGGAGCCCCCAGGTCTCCCTGGAGGAGGGGCTTCGGCGGACCTGCGAGTGGTTCCAGGGACAGATCACCGGGACCGGCCGGGGCCCGGACGCCTGATCGCGCCGTCCTGGCGCCCCCGGGACCCCGGCGGGCCGTTCAGGGACGGAAGACCTGGGTCTCGACGAAGTCGTCTCCCAGCTCCCGCTTCAGGAACTCCTTGAACCGCTTCTTGATGCGTTCCTCGACCTGCCGGGCCCGCTCCCGGCTCACCCCGAAGCGCTCGCCCACCTCCTGGAGCGTCACCGGGTCGTCCGAGAGGAGGCGGCGGTCCCAGATGTAGCGGTCCCGCTCATTGTCCAGCGTGGCGCCGAACTCGGCGATCTTGGCCTTCAGGCGATCGGTGATCTCCTGGGCGGAGGTCTCCTCCTCGGGGTTCTCGCTGCCGGCCAGCGTGCTCAGCAGCGTGGTCTTGCCCTCGGGGTCCCGGGGGGCGTCCAGGTAGAGGTCCGGCTGGTCCATCCGGTCCATCATCTCCTGGACCGTCTCCTCGGGCACCGAGAGGTTCTGGGCGATGAGTTTCGCGGTGGGGTCGAACCCCATGTTCTGAAGGCGCTGCCGCTCCCGGCGCAGGTTGAAGAAGATCTTCCGCTGGGCCTGGGTGGTCCCCAGTTTCACCATCCGGTGGTTGTTGAGGAGGTAGTAGATGATGTAGGAGCGGATCCAGTACTGGGCATAGTGGGACAGGCGGACCCCCCGGAGGGGGTCGAAGTGGTTCACCGCCTGCACCAGGCCGATGTTGCCCTCCTGGATCAGGTCCAGCACCTGCCCCGTGAAGGTCCGATACTCCAGGGCGATCTTGACCACCAGCCGGAGGTTCGACGACACCAGCAGCGCCGCCAGGCGCGGGTCCTTGGTCTCGGCATAGGTGCGGGTCAGCCGCTGCTCCTCCTCGGGGGTCAGCAGCGGGTAGCGCTGGATGTCCTTGATGTACCGGTAGAGCAGATCGACCCGCCCCTCGGAATCCGCCGGGACCGGCAGTGCCCTGGCCGGGGTTGCCGACAGGTCGAGTTCCGCTTCCGACGTCTCCTCTGCCGGGGAGGGTTCCTGGTCCCGGTCCTCGTCCTCGCTCACGCGATCCTCCTTCGGATCCGGTCGAATCCTCGGTTCGCATCGTTCCGCCCGATCCTAGGATGGGAACCGGGTCCGGTCAATGCGGGGCCCCGATCTCCTGCCCGGCCCGGGCGGTCCGCCCGCCCCGGGACCTGTGGTCTCCCCGACCGGCGTCTCAGGGCTTCTGGATGACGACGTAGAAGTAGTTGTGACCCCGGAGGACCAGCAGCAGCACCTGGTCACCGGAGGACGCCCGGGAGAGGACCTGCTGCACGTCCTCGAGGCTGCCCACGGGCTGGCGGTTCATCTCCAGCAGGATGTCCCCGGGGCGGATGCCGGTGCCGGCCGCCGGTCCCTCCTCGTCCACGTCCCGGACCTTGAGCCCCTGGCCCTTCGGGAGGTCCAGCCGGGCCGCCTCCCGATCCGTCAGGGGGGCCAGATCGAGGCCCAGGCTTCCGACCTCCGGGCCCTCTCCCTTCTCCGACGGCGACCCATCCTCGCTGCGCTCGGCGATCGTCGCCCGGAGCGTCCGGTCCTTCCCGTTCCGACGGACCTGGAGGGTGATCTCCCGCCCGGGTTCCGCCAGCCCGATGGTCCGCGTGAGGGTCGTGGGGTCGTCGGTCGGGCGGCCGTCCACCGACAAGATCACGTCCCCCCGCTGGAGACCGGCCTTCTCGGCGGGGCTTCCCGGAAAGACCTGGGAGACCAGGACCCCTTGGGACTCCGGGATGCCCAGGCTCCGGGCGAGGTTGGGCGTCAGTTCCTGGATGCCCACGCCAAGCCAGCCCCGGGCCACCCGGCCCTTCTCCAGCACGTCCCGCACGAACTTCTTGGCCATGTTCACCGGGACCGCGAACCCGATGCCCTGGGCCGCGGCATGGATCGCCGTGTTGATCCCCACGACGTTGCCGGCCGAGTCGAAGAGCGGTCCCCCGGAGTTGCCGGGGTTGATGCTGGCATCGGTCTGGATGAAGTCGTCGAAGGGCCCCGCTCCGATGACCCGGTCCTTCGCCGAGACGATGCCCGCGGTGACCGTGTGGGAGAGCCCGAAGGGGCTGCCGATGGCGATGACCCAGTCCCCGACCTCCAGGGCGTCCGAGTCCCCCAGGGGCACCACCGGCAGGGGGTCCTTCGTGTCCACCTTGATCAGGGCCAGGTCATAGCGCTCGTCCTTTCCCACCACCCGGGCCGTCAGTTCCCGCTCGGGGTCCGTGAGCCGGACCCGGATCTCGGTCGCGCCGTCCACCACGTGGTTGTTGGTCAGGATGTACCCGTCGGCGTTGATGATGAAGCCCGACCCCAGGGAACTGCGCCTCTGGGGCGACATCTCGAACCGGTCGCCGAAGAATCGGCGGAAGAGGTCCTCCGGTCCCAGTTCGAAGGGCGATGACCCGGAAGGGCCCCGCCGGAGGAATCGACGGCCCTGGACCTCGGTGGTGGTCGAGATGTTCACGACGGCCGGTTTCAGGCGCTTCACCAGCGGTGCGAAGGACGCCGTGGGCGAGAAGCCCGCCGGGACCACCGCCGGGGCCGCCCCCGCCTCGGTCCAGATGCGTCCGTTCTTCTCCGCCGCCACCGGGGACCCGGCGGACCCGCAGAACAGGAGGACCGCCGCCGGCAGCACCAGCATCGAACCCAGGGCCACCTTCTTCCATGTCACCATCGTCTCCTCCTCTCCGGCAGGGAGCCGGATCCAGCCACCGGACAACCCCCAAGATGGGAGTTTCATTCCGAACGGCAACCTCCCCACGAAGGTCCTGTGCTACCCTCGGCCGGATGGTGGGCATCGGGACCAGCATCGGCATTCGCGTTCGGCCCTGGTGGGCGCTGGCCTGCCTTGCGGGCCTTGCCTGCGGGCGGGATTCCCGGGATCCCAGGACCCTCCTGCCGGCGGACGGCGAGGTCTTGATCTCGTTCCCCTCGGTGGTCCGGACCCGCGAGGAGGCCGGACCCTTCTTCGACCGGGTGCCCGAGGCGGCCGGGTTGCTGGAGTGGATCCGCTCGCTGGGAGGCATTGATCTGCAATCGGTGGACCGGACCCGAGAGGAGGGCTGGGACCCGGAGCGCCCCTTCGGGGTGGCCTGGCGTGCGGGCGAGTGGTGGGTCGCCCTGCCGGTGGAGGCCGAGGGGAAGGTCCGCCGACGCCTCGGACTGCGCCTCGCGCGCCTGGGGATGGTCTCCCGAGGGGCCTCGGGGTCCGGCGTCGGCTACCAGGACCTCCAGGACCCCCGACGGCGGGCCTGGGCGTCGGTGGAAGGGGGTGTCGCCCGGGTCTGCCTGTCGGAGGAGGGGGGCTGCGAGGGGCCTCCGCCGGTCGCAGGGGACCCGGGAGCCGTCCCGACCCGGATCGAGGCGGTGGCCCGGGAAACGGGGCTCCAGAGGCCAGCGGTGGTCTTCCTGATGGCCGGGGACGCCCGGGAGCGCCTCCTTCCTGCAGTCTGGCGTTCCCGATGGCCTGCGGGGATCGCGGGGCAGGTGGCCTGGGCGGCGGTGGGGGAGGTCCGGGGGGCGATCCAGTGGGCCCCGGCACCGGTGATCCGGGTGCTGGTCGGGGCCTTCGGCGAGGCGGTGGAACCGTCCGGGAGCGTTCCGCCCCTCGCCTCCGGAGAGGTCGCGACCCTGGGCCTGGACCTGGGTCCCTGGATGCCGGCACTGCGATCGGCCGCCGGGAACCTGGGGCTGCTCCAGTGGGTTGCAGACCTGATCCGGCGGGACTGGGACGGGCGCCTTCGCCTGTCGGTTCGAGAGGCCCGGCCGGGAGCGGTCTCCTGGGGGGACCGATTCCCGGTCGGGGTGCGGCTGGGGGTCCGGCACGTGGAGGCGGCCGGCGAGGAACGCGGGATCCTCGGGGCCCCCGCCGCGGGAGACGGGGACGGGGTGGCCGGGGCGGTGCCGCCCGAGAGCCTGCTCCGGTTCGTGCTGCCGGGTCTGGGGGAGGTCCGGGGCGTCCGCACGGGTGGGGAGATTCGCCTGGTTGCCGGTCCCGTGGACGCCGAGGCCCAGCCGGACGATCCCCTGGGCCTCGAGGGGGGGCTCGTCGCGTGGCTTCGGGTGGACTGGCAGCGGGTGGTCCGGGGGCTTCGAGGGGACTCCCTGGGTCTGCCGGGGCACCTGGCGGCGATGATCCGGGAGGTTCGGGCACGGGTCCTGCGGCAGGGGGCCAGGGTCGTGGTCGAGATGGGACTGACCGGATGGCAGGAAACGGAACGATGAACGAGGTGGTGGTCCAGGTCCGGGGCCTGACCCGGGTCCATCCGGGACAGGGGGGGGAGAGGCCGCCGGCCCTCCAGGGGGTGGACCTCGTGATTCGGGCCGGGGAGGGCGTCGCGGTGGTGGGCCGGTCCGGGTCCGGCAAGACGACCCTGCTGAACGTCCTGGGGGGGCTCGATCGGCACTGGACCGGGGAGGTCCTGGTCCAGGGAAGGGACCTGGGACGGCTCGGGGACGAGGGGATCTCGGACCTGCGGAACCGCCACCTGGGGTTCGTCTTCCAGGCCTTCCACCTGCTGCCTCACATGACGGTCCGGGAGAACGTGCTGCTGCCCTCCTGGTTCGGGGATCGATCGCTGCTGCGGGACGGGCCGGATCGGGCCGAGGCGGCCTTGAGACGCGTGGGACTGTGGGATCGGGCCGGGGACCTGCCGGGGCGCCTCTCGGCGGGTGAACGGCAACGGGTGGCGGTGGCCCGGGCCCTGTTGAACCGCCCCTCCCTGCTGCTGTGCGACGAGCCCACCGGAAACCTGGACCCGGAGACGGGCCTGGTGGTGCTGGACCTCCTGCTGGACCTCAATCGGGAGGGGACCACCCTGGTCATCGCCACCCACGAGGACCGCATCAGCCGGGTCCTGGGACGGACCGTGGAACTCCGGGAGGGCCGGGTGGTTCGGGACGTGACCCGAGACCCCGTCGGGTCCGCGGGCCGGGAGGCGCCATGACGCTGGCGACCCGGATGGGCATCGTGGGGAGGCATCTGGCCCGCAGCCGGACCCACCTGGCCTTCGCCGCGGTGGGACTGGTGGTCGGGTCCGCCTCCCTGGTCTTCTTTCTGGCCTTGACGGGGGGCATTCGGGAACGGGTCCTGAACCGCCTCTACCCCGTGAACCAGGTCGAACTGCAGCGGGAGATGGTCCGGGTCTTCGGACTGGGACTGGAGGTCCCCTCCCGGCTCGACGAGGCGGTGCTGTCGGCTCTCCGGGGGCTTCCGGGGGTCCAGGGGGTCTGGCCCAAGCAGAAGAGCCGGTTCCAGGCGATCCTCTGGGGAGGCAGGGAGGTCTTCGGTCGCGACTTCCGGGTCGAATCGTTCTTCGACGGCATCGACCCCGTCCTGGTCCGGGACGAGATCCGCCATGCGGAACAGGAAGCCTACGGACCGGAGGTCCTCTCGGGGCGATGCGAGACCGACCAGGACTGCGGACTCGGGGCCGCCTGCCGGGCGGGAACCTGCGGCAGACGGACCTTCTGGGACCGGTTCCGGGACCCCGGCGGGGACCTCTTGTGCCGCGACGACGGGGGGTGTCCACCCGGGGAGGCCTGCATCGACGGTCGTTGCGGCATCCCCTGCGGGGACCAGGGCTGCGGCGAGGGAGGGGTCTGTGACCGGGGGCGATGCCGCAAGGCCTGCGGCTCCGACGAGGACTGCCTCCCCGGCGAGACCTGTTCCTCGGGGGCCGGGGGCCGGGCGTGCCGTCGCCTGGAGTGCCGACTCGAGAACGTCCAGCAGGTCTTCTCGTCGGACCCGGAGGTGATCCGGGGGTGGGTGGTGTCATCCAACCCGTCGGCGGGGGAGTCGCCCCGGCGATGTCCGCTGGGGACCTGGTGCGCCACCGGGTCGGTCCGGTCCGTGGAGGGGACCTGCGAGGCCCCCATTCCCGTGATCCTCTCCCCGAGCCTGCTGGAGATCTACAACCGGGTCGTGGCATCGGCGATGGGCATGCAGCCGGTCTCGGGGCTGGAGATCCTGTTGGGGGTGCCCTTCTCGATGGTCTTCGGGGAGTCCTTCTTCATCGAGGATGCGCCGGTGGACCGGCGGGTCCTGCGCCGGTGCGTCGTGGTGGGATTCTCCAACAAGGCCCTGGACTTCGGCTTCACCGTGCCGCTCGGGGTGGTGGTTCGGGCGAACGCGATGATGCGGGGGCGAGAGGGGGCCGCCGAGGCCACCAGCGTGATCCTGGAGACCGCCCGGAACGAGGACCTGGCCGCGGCGGTGGAGGATGCGAAGGTGCTGGGACTCGTGCCGGCGCCTCGGAGCGAGGAGGCCCGGAAGGCCTCCCAGGTCCTCCGGATCCTCAGTTGGGTCTTCGGACTGGTCAGCGGCGTGATGCTTGTCATCTCGTCCATCCACATCACCCACACGTTCCTGATGCTGCTCACGGAGAGGCGGCTGGAGATCGCGGTCTACCGGGCCGTGGGGGCGCGATTGTCGGACATCCGGGCGATGGTGTTCCTGGAGGCGGGCCTCCTGGGGGTCTTCGGGGGGGGCGCGGGCACCGGCCTCGCCTGGCTGCTGGCCCAGGGAGTGAATCGGCTGCCGGGGATGGGTGGTCTCCCGGGGCTGGCGGGGGTCTCCCGGCTCTTCGACTTCTCCCCCGGAGTGCTGCTGGCCGGAGTCGCCTGCGCGGAGGTCTTCGCCCTGGTGGGGGCCTGGTTGCCGGCGGCCCGAGCCGCCCGCATGGACCCTGCGGCGGTCCTTTCCTGACACCGGGTTTGCCGGGGCCCCGCCCCGGGTCGATCCAGAGGCTGCCAGGACCTGCCCGTTCTCCTCCTCCCCATGCCGCCCCGAGGCTTGTTCTTGGTGGCAGGATGCGTCGCTTGAAGAGCAGGGAAATCCAATGGCGATGCGGGGGAGAAGCCATTTTCCACGAATTCATTGGCCCGGAAGGTGTCCGTCATTTCAAAGAATGCAACGGAAACTTGCACTTGCGCGAAACCTGTGGAAATATTGGCCGTCCGCCGGGCTTCTCGAAGGGGAGTTTCCGTCGGGTCCGGTCCTGGAGGCGGGAGGCCCCGGATCCCCGCTTCTGGGGCCGTTTGGCAGAGAATGGAGGATTTCTTCCGGGACTGGGATGGAAAAGGCTTGATTTGATCGTTTTTGGGCATAGACTGGGCCTCAAGAGGGAGGTGCCAGGATCATGCCCGCCGACCATCACGACCTCTTCGGGATCTACGAAGGTCGGGTGGATTTGAACACGGGCCGACTGGCCCTCTCCTCGGACTTCGAGTCTCTGAAGGTCAAGCAGGTCCGGGTCGGAATCGAGCCCCGGAGGCGGTACCTCCAGTTGCGGCTCCTGGACTCCTTCGAGGAGTTCCAGAACCGGATCCGCCGGAAGGCCGACACCCTCGGCCCCGAGGACGCCCTCTTCCTGAGGACCCTCTATCTGGGGTCCTTCGGCCTCACCCAGGTGGACAGCAGTTACCGGGTGGTGCTTCCCAAGAAGGCCAGGGAACTCCTGCAGGGAAGCCCCGAGGTGGTCATCGTCGGGGTCGGGGACGAGTTGCAGATCTGGCCCCTGGCGTCCTGGGAACGCAACCAGGAAGAGGCCCAGAAGCGGCTCCAGGAAACGTACGAGCAATACGCCACCGAGATCTACCGATGCGCTCCGGCTGCAGAGGCCCAGGCGATGTCGGGACCGGTGGGATGAACGATTTCGTACAGCACGTGTCCGTGATGCTTCGCCAGGTGGGCGATCTGTGCGCCGACCTGGAGGAGGGATGGGTCGTGGACGGGACCGTCGGGCTTGGAGGCCACGCCGAGGAGATCCTGCGCCGGACTCCGGAGGCCGTCCGGGTCCTGGGGATGGATCGGGACCCCTCGGCGCTTGCGGTGGCGCGGGCCCGGCTGGAAGCCTTCGGGACGCGGTTTGTGGCCGTCCATCGAGGGTACGAGGACCTGCCGGAGGTGCTGGAGGAACGGGGCATCGGCCCGGTCCCTCGGCTGATCCTCGACCTGGGCCTGTCCAATGCCCAACTGGCCTCGGACAGGGGCTTCTCCGTTCGCCCGGGGCAGCCCCTGGACCTGCGGTTCGACCCCGGGGAGGGGCGTCCGGCACGGGACCGGATCCGGGAAGTCCCGGAACCCGTCCTCGCCGCTGCCCTGCGGGACCATGGCGATGTCCCGGCGGCTGCCCGTCTGGCCAGGCGCCTCAAGGAGGAGGCCCGTCGGGGGCGCATGGAGACCACCGACGACCTGATCGGGGTCTGCCGGGAGGTGTTGGGGCCCAGGGTGCGAACGATGCCCAGCGCCCTGCTGCCGCTCCAGGCCCTGCGAATCCTGGTCAACGACGAGATGGGGCGACTGGATCGCCTGCTGGACCGCCTGCCCCAGGTGATCCGGCCCGGGGGGCGGGTCGGAGTCCTGGCGTTCCATAGTGGCGAGGATCGGCGGGTGAAGCAGGCCTTCCGGCGACTCGCGGCCTCGGGGGCGTTCCGGCTGCCCCATCGGAAGCCCGTCTCCCCGGACCCGGAAGAGGTCCGGAGGAACCGGCAGGCTCGGTCGGCCCACTGGCGCGTGCTGGAACGGGCAGGGGGGGAGCCATGAACCGGCAGGGAGCGATGGGCCGTCATGGACACTGGGGAGTCCTGGGCATCCTGCTGGTGGCCATCGTGACTCTGGGCATGGGGATCCTGCACGTGGCCCGGGCAAAAGGGGAGATGGCCCTTCGCCGGGAGATCTGGAACGAGGTTCGCCGGTCTCGGGCCCTGGAGGAGGAACGGGCCAGGCTCCGGCGGCAGATCACGGAGCTGCTGGCGATTCCACGGACGACGGTCAAGGCCGAGGTCCTGGGCCTGGGCCCCGTGGACCGGAACCAGGTGCTGGACCTGGGACAGACGGAGGAGTAGGGGATGCGGCGACCCTGGAAGATTCCCTCATTCGGGATGAGGAGTCCGGAAATCGCCCGGGTGCGGGCGCTGGGAATCGCCTGGGTGCTGGTGCTGGCAATCGCCTGTTCCGGTTCGGGGAATCGGGTGTCCCAGGACGATCGGTCGAAGTCCGACTATCACTACCGTCTGGCCCGGGGCTACTACGGTGATCGCAACATCGCGATGACACAGCGGGAATTGCACCTGGCACTCCAGGCCGACCCCGGGAACTGGGAGGCCTGGCATCTCCGGGGCTTCATGCGCCTGGGCCTCCAGGACCCCCCCGGGGCCCTGGCCGATTTCCGGGAGGCGGTTCGCCTGAAGCCTGACTGCGGCGAGTGCCGGAACAACATGGCCAGCGCCCTGATCGAACTGGGGCGCTACCAGGAGGCCCTCGATGCCCTCCAGCCGGTCCTGGAGGACCCCCTCTACCCGACCCCCGCCTTCGCCCATGCCAATGCGGGATGGGCGTACTACCAGATCGGAAACCTCCAGGAGGCTCAGCGACACCTGACCATGGCCATCTTCCTTGCCCCAAGAATGTGCAAGGCCTTCAACAACCTCGGCATCGTCCAGCGGGACCTCGGGAACACCGCCGAGGCCCGGGACTCCTTCGAGAAGGCGGTCCGGATCTGCCCGAACTACGGTGAGCCCTGGTATCACCTGGGGATCCTGCGCCAGGCGGCGGGAGACGGACCCGGGGCCGAGGAGGCCTTCCGGAGGTGCATCGAGGCGGCGCCGGACACACCGCTGGCGAGGCGTTGCGAGGCCCGGAAGTAGCGTTCGGAAGACGGGGGCGGGGAAACGATGGCTGCGACCCGGATCTGGAACCGATGGCTGCGTCGCCTCCACGGCCCCCTCGGGGGTCGGGATGGGGGCGTCACGTTTCGCATGACCATGGCCCTCCTCTTCCCCCTGGCGGGACTCGGATGGGTCATCTCCCAGGCGGCATGGTTCCAGTTGGAGCCGGAGAGTGTCGCGGCCGCCCGTTCGATGGAGGCCCTGGGGAAGGAGACGCCCATCGCCGGGCGCCGGGGGGAGATCCTGGACCGCACGGGACGGCGGGTCCTGGCCCTGACGGTCCCCACGGTGGAGGTGGCCTTCGTCCCGACCTCCTGGGAGGTCGATCGCCTGGAGACGTCCTGGGCCCTCGCCGACGCCCTGGGGATTGCCCCGCAGCCGCTGATTTCGGAGATGTTCTCGGGCCGGGACTACGTCCGGGTGAAGTCCCGGCCGACCCCGGAGGAGGTCTCCCTGGTCCGGCGCCTGGGACTCAAGGACGTGCGCCTGGAGACCCGGGATCGGCGCTTCTATCCCAACGGGCCGTCCCTGGGCCCGACCCTGGGCTTCGTGGGCATCGCAAATCCGGAGGAGGCGCGGTCCGGCCTGCGGGAACGGGGTCGGATGGGCCTGGAGGCCCGCTACGACGAGGGGCTCCAGGGGGAGGTCCGGCAGGTGTCCTTCTGGAAGGGGCGGGGGAAGACCCGGTACTACCAGGATCGCCTGGGGGAGGAGTGGGTCCTGGACGGCCAGCACCTGCAGATCTCCGTCGATGCCCAGATCCAGGCCATCCTGGACGCCGAACTGGCGGCCCAGATGGAACAGGAACAGGCCGACGCGGCCATGGGCGTCGCCCTGGACCCCGAGACCTTCGAGGTGCTGGCCATCTCGAGCCTGCCCGCCGTGGACCCCAACCAGTTCGAGGGGGCGTGCCAGGAGGAGAACTGGCTCCCGAAGGATGCGCCGGTCCCGGCGCTGCTCCTGAATCCCTGTGCCAACAAGGTCCTCTCCTATCCCTTCGAGCCGGGGTCCGTCGGAAAGATCTTCACGGTGGCCACGGCCGTGGAGTCGGGCATCGCGACCCTCGACACGGTGCTGGACGGCCAGGGGGGGCACTGCATGATCGGACGCCACGAGGTGACGGACCTCCACAAGGTGGGCCGCGTACCCCTGTGGCAGGCCTTCAAGTACTCCTCGAACTGCGCCCACCTGGACCTCGCCACGCGCCTGGGACCCGAACGGATCCTGTGGGGCCTCACCCGCCTGGGCATCGGCCGCGGGACGGGCATCGACCTCCCCGGCGAGGTGATCAGCCGCTCCCAGGACCCGGAGGACTGGCGCAAGACCGGGTACCGGACCGCAGGCTACGGGTATGGCTACACGGCCACCTTGATGGAACTGGCGACGGCCGTCACGACGCTGGTCAACGGGGGCGTGCGCCGGACGCCGCACCTGGCCAAAGCCTGGCGTTCCCCGAACTCCCGGGAGGTCACCGAGGTGGCATGGCCCGAGGGCGTCCGGCTCTTCTCCGAGGAGACCTCCCGGGTGGTCCGGGAGGCGATGCGATTCGTGGTGATGGAACCGGACGGAACGGGGCGGAAGGCCCGGCCGCAGCACTACACCGCAGGAGGCAAGACCGGGACGGCGCGCCTGCTCGTCCCCAAGAAGGGCTACTCCGACGAGGCGTATCTCTGCTCCTTCCTGGGATTCGCCCCGGCCGAGTCTCCCCGGGTGGTCATCGCGGTCACGGTGGCCAACCCGAAGGTGCACAAGACCGCGGCAGGCGCCATTGCGCCGGTCTTCGGACGGGTCGTGGACCGGGTCCTCCCGATCCTGGGGGTGCCGCCGCAGGAGGCCCCCGAGTCCCATGTGGTGGTGGCCAGATGAACGGATTCGTCCTGGGGCACGAACACCTGCGTCTCCTCCGGGCCCGGGCGGCCTCTCCCGGAGCGGTGGGGACTCCCATCGAGGCGGTGGTCGCCGACAGCCGGCAGATCCGTCCTGGAGTCGCCTTCGTGGCCCTCCGGGGGAGCCGGGTCGATGGCCACGACTTCCTGGCGGCCGCCTCCGACGCGGCATTGGCAGTGGTGCAGGAGGGCCGGCGCCCGGATCGGGGGGAGTGGGTCGAGGTGGAGGACACCCGGGAGGCCCTGGGCCTGCTGGCGTCCTGGATCGCCAAAGAGCCCTCGGGGTCCTTCCCCCTGGCCGGGGTCACCGGAACCGACGGCAAGACCTCCACTGTCTGGGCCATCTGCGCCGGGTACGAGGCCTGCGGGCTCCCGGCAGGGCTGATTGGCACGATCGAGTACCGGTACGGCGAGACCCGGATCCCGGCGCCCCTGACCACCCCCGACGCCCTGGAACTGCAGCGGCTCTTCCGGGAGATGGTCCGGGCCGGGGTCCGGGCGGCGGCGATGGAGGTCTCCTCCCATGCCCTGGACCAGCGGCGGGTCGCCGGCACCCTCTTCGACGTGGCGGTGCTGACCTGCCTGACCCGGGACCACCTGGACTACCACGGGACCCTGGAGGCCTACGGGGCTGCCAAGGAACGCCTGTTCACCGAGGTGCTGCCCTCGAATCCCCGGGCCCGGGGTGCCGTCGTGAACGGGGACGACCCCTTCGGCCGGCACCTTGTCGCGGCGTGTCCCCTCCCGGTCCGCACCTTCAGTCTGATCCCCGGCGGTGGGGACCTGTTCCCGGAGGAGGCCCGATTCGACCTCCAGGGATGTCGGGCCCGGGTTCGAACGCCCTGGGGGACCTTCCGGCTGGACAGCCCGCTGCTGGGGCGCCACAACCTGGCGAACCTCATGGCGGCCATCGGCGTCGCGGGCCTGCTGGACCTGGACCTGCCGCGGTTCGTCGAGGGCCTCTGCGGCCTGTCCCGGATTCCCGGGCGCCTGGAACGGGTCCCGGGGCCCCCGGGGTCGCCGCTGGTGGTCGTGGACTACGCCCACACCCCCAAGGCCCTGGAGGGGGTGATCGGGTCGGTCCGGGCCCTGGACCCCGGCAGGTCCCTGACGGTGGTGATGGGGGCCGGCGGGGACCGGGACCGGGGCAAGCGCCCCCTGATGGGACGGGCCTGCGTGATCGGGGCGGACCGGGTGGTGGTGACCAGCGACAACCCGCGATCCGAGGACCCCATGGCCATCATCGAGGCGATCCTCGACGGCATCGAGGAGGCCCGACGGGAGGGGGTCGCCCGGGCCCTGGTGACCGTCGAGCCCGACCGGCGTCAGGCGATCTTCGAGGCCATCCGGCTGGCCCCCGCCGGGGGCATCGTGATCATCGCGGGCAAGGGCCACGAGGATACCCAGACCGTGGGGACCCGGAAGGTGCATTTCTCGGACGTGGAGACGGCGATGGAGGCGTTGCAGGGATGAGCCCGACATCGGCGCTGCGACTGACGGGGGAGATGATCGCCGTGGCGAGCCGCGGCGAGCTGGTGCGGGGATCCGGGGTGTCGGCCGACGAAGGGGCCTGCATCGACAGTCGCATCGCCCGGCCGTCGCAGGTCTTCTTCGCCATTCGGGGGCCCCGGTTCGACGGGCACGACTTCCTGGCCCAGACCCTCGAGAAGGGCGTCACGGGGCTGGTGGTGCGGGGCGATCGGGCCGCCGAGGCCATGGCCCTGGCGTCCGCTTGTGGGGATTCCGTCTTCGTCGTGGCGGTCGACGACCCGCAGGCGGCGCTGATCGAGACGGCGACCGCCTGGGTCTCGATGCTCTCGCCCCGGGTCGTGGCCATCACGGGATCCGTGGGCAAGACCACCGTGAAGGACATGGTGCAGCAGGTCGTCGCGACCCGGTTCCAGACCCACGCGACCAGAGGGAACCAGAACAACGTCCTGGGGACCTCCCTGACGTGCCTGGGTCTCCTGCCACGGCACGAGGTGATGGTGGTGGAGATGGGCATGAGCGCCCTCGGGGAGATCGCCGCCCTCTGCCGGATCGCCCCCCCGACCATCGGCGTGGTCACCTGCGTGGCGCCGGTGCACCTGGAGACGCTGGGGTCCCTGGACCGCATCGCCCAGGCGAAGGCCGAGATGGTGGAGGCCCTGCCGATCGACGGGTGCGCGGTGCTCAACGCCGACGACCCCCGGGTGCGGGCGATGGCGGCATCGACCCGGGCGCCCACGGTGCTCTTCGGGAAGGCCGATGATGCCAGGGTCCGCCTGATCGACGTGACCCTGGAGGCGGGGGGATTCCCGGCTGTTCGGCTGCGGGTGGACGGGCGTGACCTCCGGGGGCGGCTGGGGCTCGTGGGGGCCCACCACGGGATCAACGCCGCCGCCGCGGTGGCCGCAGGCCTGGCGATGGAGATTCCTCCCGAGGAGGCCCTCGCGGCCCTCGAGACGGTGCGCCCGGGCCATCACCGGATGCAGGAGGTCGTCGCGGGGACGATCCGGATCCTCGACGACTGCTACAACGCCTCGCCCCTCTCCATGGAGGCGGCCCTGGAGACCCTGGCCGCCGTGGCCCCGGGGCGACGGGTGGCCGTGATCGGGGACATGCGGGAACTGGGGGCCATCGCGTCGACGGCCCACTGGCAGGTGGGCCATCAGGCCGCCCGGCAGAAGGTCGACGTCCTGATCGCCATCGGGGAGTTCCGGGGGCTGGTCCGGGAAGGGGCCGTGGCAGGCGGCATGGCCCCGTCCCAGGTCTTCGAGGCCGAGGACGCCATCGCGGGGGCCACCCTGGCCCTGGTGATGGTGCAGCCCCGGGACACGGTGCTGGTGAAGGCCAGTCGGGCCCTGGGACTCGAACGGGTCGTCGAGGCGCTGGCCCGGCGTTTCCAGTCGGACGGGAATTCGAAGGGGGAGTGAGGCCGCTGGCCCGGGGGATGTCATGCTGTTCTACCTGTCGGAATGGCTGCGGGAGTACCTGGGCTTCCTGAATGTCGCCCGTTACGTCACGTTCCGGGTGATGGCGGCCTTCGTCACGAGCCTGGTGATCTGCCTGGTCCTCTTTCCGTGGCTCATCGAGCGCCTGAAGTCCCTCCAGATGGGCCAGGTCATCCGGGCGGAGATGCCCGCGAACCATCATGCCAAGGCGGGCATTCCGACGCTCGGGGGCCTGCTGGTGATGGTGTCGATCCAGATCTCCTCGCTCCTGTGGTGCCAGATCTCGAACCGCCTCGTGCTGTTGACCCTGGGCGTCGGGTTCTTCTTCGCCGTGGTGGGCTTCATCGACGACGCCCGGAAACTCCGGGAGCGACATTCCCGGGGCCTTCCGGGACGGATCCGTCTGGCGCTGGAGTTCCTCGTCACCGGGGTCCTTCTCTGGGGCCTCCTGGCGTGGTGGGGGAAGGACTATTCCTACGACCTGCGGCTCTATCTTCCCTTCGTCTCGGCCGAGCGGTTCTGGTGGAACCTTCCGATCTGGCTGTACTTCCTGCTGGGACTCCTGGTGATCGTCGGGACGGCCAATGCGGTGAACCTGACCGACGGGCTCGACGGCCTTGCGGCGGGACCGATCCTCACCGCATCGGCGGTCTTCCTGATCCTGGCCTATCTGACCGGCGCGAAACTCGGGAGCCTGGACCTCTCGCGCTACCTGCTGATTCCCAAGGTGGTGGGGGCCCAGGAACTCTCCATCGTCGCCAGCGCCATCATGGGCGCGACGATCGGCTTCCTGTTCTACAACACCTACCCCGCCGAGATCTTCATGGGAGACACCGGGGCCCTGGGCCTCGGGGCGATGCTGGGGGCGATGGCGGTCCTGACCAAGAACGAACTCCTCTCGATGGTCATCTTCGGGGTCTTCCTGTTCGAGGCCATCAGCGTGATCCTCCAGACCACCTCCTTCAAACTGACCGGCAAGAGGGTCCTCCCGATGGCCCCGCTGCACCACTCCTTCGAAAAGATCGGCTGGAAGGAACCCAAGATCGTGGTCCGTTTCTGGATCGCATCGCTGCTACTGGCCATGGTCGCGCTGGCCTCCATCAAGGTGAGGTGAGGGAATGATCGGGGCGAGGTGGGAACGCTGGAAGACCGAGATCCGGTGGGCGGTCCGCCAGAGGCCCTTCGGACTTCCCCCGGCCGGCGGGCGCTTCGATCACGCGTCCTTCCTGGCGGTGACGGCCCTCGTGAGCCTCGGGACCCTGCTGGTCTTCAGCGCCACGGCCCTCGGCACCGGCGACGGGGCCGAGGGGGGCCTGGCCTGGGGCCCCCTGGTGCGCCACCTGGCGTCCGTCGGGGCCGGCGCCCTGGCGTTCCTGGGGGCCCTGACCCTGAAGCCCCGGACCCTCCGGTGGCTCTCAAAATCCCTGGTGTGGTTCTCCCTGGTGCTGCTGTGGCTCGTGCTGGTCCCGGGGCTCGGGCGAAAGGAGTTCGGGTCCACCCGGTGGCTGGACCTGGGGGGCTTCCGGTTCCAGCCCTCGGAGGTGGCGAAACTCGGCATGGGCCTGTTCCTGTCGAACTACCTGGCGGGGTTCCGGTCGGTTCTCCAGGACTGGCGGAAGGGGCTCGTCCCGATGGCCGTGGCCCTGGCCCTGGTCGTCGCTCCCCTGTTCCTGGAGCCCGACATGGGGTCCATCTTTCTGCTGATCCTCCTGGCGACCCTGATGGTCGCCGTGGCAGGGACGCGCCTGCGCTACCTCGCGATGCTCTTCGGGGCCGCAGTGGTGGGCCTCCTGGTCCTGTTCGTCCAGGACCCGGTCCGGTTCGCCCGGCTGGTGGGCTGGCTGTTCCCGAACCTGTCCTACCAGGGCGCCGGGCACCAGAACCATTACGCCATGCGCTTCATCACCGCCGGCGGGACCACCGGGACCGGCCTCGGGGCGGGCCCCGGGCACTCCCTGGGCTACCTGACGCAGTCGTCCTCGGACTTCATCTTCTCCGTCGCCGGCGAGGAACTGGGCTTCGTCGGGGTCGTCGGAATCGTGCTGCTCTTCGCGGTGCTGGCGATCCAGGGCATCCGGCTCGTCCACCGGTGCCGGGAGGACTTCCAGCGCTTCGCGGCCTTTGCCCTGACCCTGTTGCTGGTCCTGCCGGCCTGGATCCACATGATGGTGAACATGGGGATGGTCCCCACGAAGGGGATTGCCTGTCCATTCCTGAGTTTCGGCGGGTCCTCGATGGTGGTCAGCCTGGCCGCCGCGGGCCTGCTCCAGCGGCTGCACCTGGAGGCGACCGCCGCGGAGTCGTCCGTGGAGCACTGGCATCTGGCCACGAATCCCCCACCGGAGGGTGCGCGATGACGGGTCGCCACGTGGCCCCCCGGGTCCTCCTGACCGGCGCCCAGACCGGCGGGCACCTCTATCCCGCGATCGCCCTGGGGCGCTTCCTCCTGGAACGGGGAATCGAGGTGGTCCTCGTGACCTCGGGGGAGGCGGTGGAACGACAGGTGTTGGAGGGAGCCTCGGTTCCCGTCGAGGTGCTCCGGGTCGGGAAGTGGAAGGGCATGGGCCTCCGGGCTCGCGTCAAGGGCCTGGCCGGCCTCCCGGGGGCCCTGCTCCGGGCCCGAGCGCTGGTACGGCGCATCGGCCCTGCCGCCGCGGTGGGGTTCGGGGGCTACACGACGGGTCCCGTGATGCTGGCAGCGGCCCTCGGGGGGGTTCCGACGGCCATCTGCGAGGAGAACGCCGTTCCGGGAATGACCAACCGCCTGCTGGCCCGGTTCGTGGACGTCGCATTCGTCCCGTCCGAACTGGCTGCGACGGGACTGGCCTGTCGCCGGGCGGTGGTCTCCGGCGTGCCCGTGCGTCCTGAGATCCTGGCCGTGCGTCCCCGGGATCCCCGGGAGGAACCCCGACGGGTGCTGGTGCTGGGGGGATCCCAGGGATCGGCGTTCCTGAATGCCCGTATTCCGCCGGTGCTGGCCCGGGTCGCCGCCGCGGTTCCCGGACTCCAGGTGATCCACCAGACCGGCAAGGGGCGTCGAGAGGACGTCGCCGGGACCTACCGGGACCTGGGCCTCGACGCCGACGTCCGGGAGTATCTCCCTCGGGTCTCGGAGGCCTATGCCTGGGCGGACCTGGTGGTGGCCCGGGCCGGGGCCGGGACCGTCTCCGAGGTCTCGGCGGTGGGGATTCCGGCCCTCTTCGTCCCCTTCGCGGCGGCCACCGACGACCATCAGGCGGCCAATGCCCGGCCCATCGTCGATGCCGGCGGCGCCTTCATGGTCCGGGAGGAGGAGTTCCAGGAGGAGCAGGTCGCCGGGACCCTGGCGGGGGTCCTCCGGGACCCCGAGAGGCTCCGGGAGATGGGACGCTGCTGCCGGTCCCGGGGAAGACGGGACGCGATCGAGGTCATCGGTCGCCAGGTGCTGGAGTGGACGGAGCGGAAGGACGCCTGAAGGCCCCGGGGGCCAGGAGGGGGACGATGGCCAGTTGGCGGAGGAATCGGCGGCGGACGACGTGGAGGGCGCGCATCCGGGGCCTCGGGACCGGCCTGGGGCGGTTCCTCCGCAGGTCGGTGGTGCCGGCCCTGGCGGTCCTGACCGGCTTTGGCGCCGTGGTCGGCGGCCACGAGGCCTGGGTCCGGATCCGGGAGTCCCCTCGGTTCCTGCTCCGGGAGGTGCGCATCGTGGGGGAGGGGGACCTGTCCCGGGAGGAGGTGCTGGCGGTTTGCGGGATCACCCCGGGAACAACCCGGGTCCTGGGCCTGGACACCCGGGAGGTCGCACGGACCTGCCTGGGGGACCTGCGGATCCGGTGGGCTCGGGTCGAGACCCTCCTGCCCGACGTCGTCACGGTGACGATCCAGCGGGAGACCCCGGTGCTGGCCGTGGCGACTGCCTCGGGCATTCACTGGATGAATCGGGAGGGGGAGTTGTTTGCGCCCTGGGACCCCCTGGAAGGGCCTGGATCGGTTCCCCTGCTGGTCCCGGCCTCCGGGGAGGTCGGGTCCTGGTCCGGGGAGGTGCTGTCCCATGCGACCACGCTTGCAGGCCTCTATCGTCGCATCGACCCGGCCGGGGACCTGTGGAAGGTCGAGTGGGATCCCAGCCTGGGCGCCCGGGCGATGGTGGGGCACCGGGGATTCTGGGCGCACCTGGGATTCGGACCTTACGGGCGCAAGATGGAGCGCCTGGAGCAGGCGCTGTCCGTGGCTCGTTCCATCCGGCTTCCCATCGGGGAGATCCGGGTCGACGGGGTGGTTCGACCCAACCGGGTGGTGATCCGGCCGTCCTTCGCCGGGGCGATGGTCTGGAACGACGCGGTGGACCCCGAAGGACCCAGGGGGATGCCATGAAAGGAACCGGGGAGGTCATCGGGGTCGTCGATTTCGGCACCACCAAGGTCGTGATCCTGGTGGCCCAGGTGGAGAAGGACGGTCGCCTCACGGTGCTGGGCGTCGGGAGCGCTCCGTGCGAGGAAGGCCTCCGGATGGGCATGGTGATCGCCATCGGGAAGGTGGTGGATGCGCTGCGGAAGGCCCGGGCCGACGCGGAGAAGATGTCCGACTGCCTGATCTCCGAGGTGATCGTGGGGGTGGGCGGGACCCATGTCGCGGGGGTCAACAACCAGGCGATGGTCTCACCGAAGGGGGAGATCACCCGGGAGGACGTGGAGCGGGTGCTGCGGCTGGCGGGAAAACTGGCCCTGCCGGTCGATCGGAAGGTGATGGACATCCTGCCCCGGCAGTACGTGGTGAACGAGCATGACGGGATCCAGGACCCGGTGGGGATGGTGGGAGTCCGGCTCGATGCCGAGGTCCACCTGGTCACCGCCTCGACCTCGGCCCTGGACAACCTGAAGCGATGCTGCGAGCGGGCGGGGCTCCGGGTCCGGCAGTTCGTGGCGAACCCGGTGGCGTCGGCCATGGCGGTGCTGGAGGACCACGAGCGGGAACTCGGGGCGGCGGTGGTGGACCTGGGAGGCGGCACCACCCAGTTGACCATCTGGCGCGGGGGACGCCTGGTCCACACACGGGTCATCGGCCTCGGGGGGGAACTGGTGACCCGGGACATCGCCCTGGGACTGCGGCTGCCGGTCTCGATGGCCGAGGACCTGAAGGTGCGACACGGCAACGCCTGGACCGAACTGGTGCAGGCCGGGGAGCAGGTCGCGCTGCCGGCCTACGGTCCCCGGGGAGGCCAGAACCTGGGGCGACGGGTCCTCACGGAGATCATCGAGCCCCGGGTGATCGAGATCCTGAAGGCCGTCGAGCGGGAGATCCAGCAGGCCCAGGGCCAGGACATGCTCGCCGCGGGCGTGGTGCTGACCGGCGGGGGATCCCAGTTGGAAGGGGTGGTGGAGTTCGCCCAGGAGGTGCTGAACCTGCCCGTGCGGCAGGGGACCGCCCGAGACACCGGGAGCCTGGGCGAGATGCTGGCGTCGCCGATCTACGCGACGGCATACGGCCTGGCCCTGTTCAAGAGCCTGGCCTGGCGGGAGGACATCCCCTACTCGATGCGCCCGGTCTCGGAGACCGAGCGGCAGCCGGGCTGGTGGGGCCGGGTGATGCGGTTCTTCGGCATGTGAGGGGACGGGCGACCGGGGGGGCCGGTCGGGGGCATTCCGGGAAGCAGAACAGAGGAGGTATGCGATGGCCGGGGGATTCGAGCTGGTGCAGGACGATTTCGAGGACCTGGTGGACGACGTCCAGGAGGAGGCCAGAATCCTCGTGGTGGGGGTCGGCAGCGCCGGGGTCAACGCCCTCAACACGATGCTGGAAAAGGAAGTGTCGGGCGTGGACTACCTGCCCATCAACACCGACCGCCAGAGCCTCCAGCAGAGCCGAGCCCGGAAACGGATGCTGCTGCGGACCTCGGGCCGGCAGGGCCTGGGGACCGGCGGGGACCCGGTCCTGGGCAGGGAGGCGGCGCTCCAGGCGATGCCGCAACTGGAGGCCATCCTCGCGGACTACGACATGGTCGTGATCGCCACGGGCTTCGGGGGCGGCACCGGGTCCGGGGTCTCGCCGGTGCTGGCCGAGATTGCCTCCCGCCGGAATGTCCTGTCCCTGGCCGTCGTCTGCATGCCCTTCGACTGGGAGTGCGCCCACAAGAAGAAGGTCGCCGAGGACGCCCTGGCGGATCTGCGGCAGCACGTGGACTCCTACATCCTGATTCCCAACGACCGCATCTACTCGGTCGCCGGGGAGGACGTCTCGACGTGGGAGGCCTACGCCCGGATCGACCAGGTTCTCTGCGACACGGTGAGCGGGGTGGTGGAACTGATCACCCGCCCCGGATTCATCAACCGGGACTTCCGGGACGTCCAGGCGGTCCTCAGCAAGGCCGGGCGATGCGTGATCGGTGTCGGGACCGCCACGGGGCCCGACCGGGCAGTCCATGCACTGGAGATGGCAGTGAACAACCCCCTGCTCCAGGACTGCTCCATCGAGGGGGCGGACCGGGTGCTGGTCCAGGTGGTCCAGGGGCAGGACGGAAAGATGCTGGAGCAGAAGGTGATCGGGGAGCGCCTGGCGAAGGCCCTGGGCCGGGAGGGGCAGGTCAACGCGGGCCTCGCCCGGGACGACTCCCTGACGGGCAGCATCCGGGTCACGGTCATCGCCTCGGGCATCGAGGACATCGAGCCCCTGGAGGCCGAGGACGCCCAGGAGGAGGATCCCGGCTGGACCGGTTCCGAGTCCTGGTCCGGAGCCCGGGGCAGCGGCCAGACGCTCCGGGGCCCCGTCGAGACCCCCCGGGAGGCCCGTCCCAGCATGCTCCGCCATGCCCCCCGTCGCGGGACGCCCGGGACCGAGCCCCCGGAGGTGGTGAACGGCGTCGCAAGCCAGCCGGCACAGTATGGCCTGCCGACCCAGAATCCCATCGACGGGGAGAGCGAGTGGTCCGAGGTTCCCGCCTACACCCGGATTCCCCGCTGGGAGCGCCCCTGGCCTCGGAACAAGGAATAGTCCCGGCCCCGATTGCGGGGCCCCGTCCCTCCCACCTTCCCGGTGAACGTCCCGCGTCAGGCCGTCGACGCCGTCGAAGACCACGACGAGACCCCACGATGCCGGTCCCCGGCAGGGGCTTGACGGAACTCCGAGGCATCCTCCAGGATCGGGTCCATCCACTGTGGGGGAGTCCACGATGAACAGAAAGGGGAATCCCGTTCGCCGGCGACTGGTCCTGGCGGCCCTGGTGATCCTGGCCGGGAGTCATCTGGGGGCAGGGTGCGAGCCCAAGTGTGGCGACTCCTGCTCCTCCGACGAGGACTGCGGGGGGGACCTGGTGTGCTACTCCGACCAGTGCGCCCCGAGGAAGTGTCGGGAGCAGTGCATGGACTACGGGATCAACATCTGCTACTTCAACCGGGTGACCTGCGAGTACCTCTCCTGCGACTGATCGCATCGACCGACCGGAGGGACGTGAATGAAGTCGTACCGCGAGGAACTGACGTTCCAGGTGCCGAGCCGTCGGGCCTTCGTGAACATCACGCCCCAGGTGGAGCGGGCCCTGCAGCAGAGCGGCATCCGGGAGGGCCTGTGCCTGGTCAACGCGATGCACATCACGGCCAGCGTCTTCATCAACGACGACGAACCGGGCCTGCACCAGGACTATGACGACTGGCTCGAGGCCCTGGCTCCCCACGAGCCGGTGAGCCGCTACCGCCACAACCGCACCGGCGAGGACAACGGCGATGCCCACCTCAAGCGCCAGGTGATGGGCCGCGAGGTGGTGATCGCGGTGACGGGAGGGCGCCTGGACTTTGGGCCCTGGGAGCAGGTCTTCTACGGCGAATTCGATGGCCGGCGGAGGAAACGAGTGCTCGTGAAGATCATTGGCGAGTGACTGCAGGAGCCGGCAATCGTCCTGATGGATGGTTGCCATTGACGCGCTGCGACGGTACAACACGTCTGAACGGTTCTTCTGCGAACGCTCTCTCCAGGGAGTTGCCGATGCTCGATTCCAAGGAACGGAAACGCCTCAAGGACAAGGCCCGGGAACTCCGGGAGCGCATCGTCGAGGTCACCTTCGCCTGCGGAGGCGCCCACGTGGGCGGCGCCTTCAGCCAGCACGAGATCCTGGTGGCCCTCTACTACAAGGTCCTCCGGATCGACCCGAAGAGGCCCGACTGGGAGGACCGGGATCGCTTCATCCTGTCGAAGGGGCACGGGGGGATCGGCCACGCGGTGATCCTGGGCGACCTGGGCTATTTCGACCCGGCCCTGCTCAAGGACTTCAACAAGACCGGGTCCCCATTCGGCATGCATCTGGACCGCCTGAAGGTCCCCGGGGTGGACTTCAGCACCGGGTCCCTGGGCCACGGCCTCGGCCTTGGGGTCGGTGCGGCCCTGGGCGCTCGGGTCGCCGGCAAGGACTGGCGGACCTACGTCGTGCTGTCCGACGGGGAGTGCGCCGAGGGGTCCACCTGGGAGGCGGCGATGGCCGCCGGGAACTTCCGCGTGACGAACCTGACGGCCTTCGTGGACCGGAACAGGCTCTCGCTGGACGGCGAGACGGAGAAGATCATGCGCCTGGAGCCCCTGGAGGCGAAGTTCGAGGCCTTCGGGTGGCGGGCCCTGCGCATCGACGGCCACGACTTCGACCAGATTCTTGAGGCCGTGGAGACCTCGAAGGCCGAAACGGAGCGCCCGGTGGTGGTCATCGCCGACACGATCAAGGGCAAGGGCGTGGACTACATGGAGAACCAGATCGCGTGGCACTACGGCGGCCTGGACGAGGAGATGAAGGAGAAGGCGATCCAGGCCATCCGGCGTTCCAAGTGACGGGTGCAGCGGACGGGCGGGGCATCCGTCCGGTCCTGATGGGAGGGAGACATGGCCAAGGCACAGGGCCTCACCTGGACGGTGCTCGATGCGGACCACATGACCCAGGCGGAGATCTACGGGGAGGTGCTGACCCAGATCGGCCTCAAGGATCGGCGGGTCGTGGCCCTGACCGCGGACCTGGCGAAGTCCACCAAGATCGGAAAGTTCGAGGAGAAGATCCCCGAGCGTTTCTTCAACGTCGGCATCGCCGAGGCGAACATGATCGCCATCGCCGCCGGGATGACCGAGGCAGGCCTGGTGCCCGTCGTGAGCACCTTCGCGACCTTCGCCTCGATGCGGGCTGCCGAGTTCGTCCGGACGGACCTCTGCTACCAGAAGCGCCCGGTCAAGATCATCGCGACCCACTCGGGGACCTCCTTCGGGCAGGCGGGCACCACCCACCACTGCACCGAGGACCTGGCCATCATGCGGTCCTTCGCCGGCATGACCGTGATCGCCCCGGCCGATGCCTATGAGACCGCCCGGGCGGTGTCGGCCTGCATCGACTGGCCGGGGCCGGTGTACATCCGCATCGGTCGTGGTTTCGAGCCTCCGCTGCACCGGTCGATGGACTTCGACTTCGAGATTGGCAAGGCGATTCCCCTCCGGGACGGCCGGGACATCACCGTGATCGCCACCGGGGTCTGCGTGCTGCATGCCGTCGAGGCGGCGGACCGGGCGGCTCAGAACGGCGTCTCGGTCCGGGTGCTGGACATGCACACCCTGAAGCCCCTGGATGAGGAGGCCGTGCGTCAGGCCCTGCTGGACACCCGGCGCATCATCACGGTGGAGGACCACTCGGTGATCGGGGGGCTCGGGGACGCGGTGGCCGACGTGATCGCCCGGACCGGCAAGGGGTGCGCCTTCCGGAAGCTCGGCTACCAGGACACCTTCTCGAAGGTGGGGTACTACGAGGACCTGCTCCATGACTATGGCCTGGACGCCGACGGCATCCTCGATGCCATCGGTCAGGTCCTGAAGGCGGAGTTCGAGGCGGACGAGGACTGGGAGGACGAGATCTGATGGCGGATGCGACCCAGGAGTTGCGGGCCCGCGTGTTCCTCCGGTCGGCCTTGCCCCTGGTCAAGGTCGTGCTGGCCGAGCGGCCCCGGTATCGGTACCTCCTCTACCGGGCATCGGGCGTCGTGCAGTTCGAGGCCCGGGACAGCGACCAGGCGGCCCACGTGCTGCTGTCGCCGGAGGGGATCGACGTCAAGCCCGGCCGCCACGAGGCGCCGGACCTCGTGATCGCGTTCCGGAGCCTCCGGGACCTGAACGCCTTCTTTGCTGGGGGCCTGGCGCTGCCGGTGATCCGGGGCCTCCCGGGGATTCCGCTGCTGCTGCGGCTGCTGCCGTTCCTGCTGAAACTGAAGATCCTGCTGCCCACGGCGATGCCCGACGACCCGGCCGAGAAGGCCCTGAAGGTCCGGATGCTGCTGCAGATGGTGGCATCAGGGCTTTCGCAGTTGGTCAAGGGCGGGGACGAGGTGCTGGCGGGGTATGCGAAGAAGAGCCCCGACCGGGTCTTCCAGTTCACGGTGGAGAACGGCGGCCCGGCGTGCTACCTGCGGGTGAAGGCCGGGAAGAGCAAGGCGGGCCTGGGGACCTACGCCCGGCGGCGGCCCTACGTCCACATGATCTTCCGGGACATCGACGGGGCCTTCGAGGTGCTGACCCAGCGGGTCGGGACCGTCGAGGCGGTCAAGCGGGGGTACCTGCGGGTCGAGGGGGCCATGGAGGGGAGCAAGGACATCGGGGCGTTCATGCAGCGCCTCGATGCCTTGACGATGGGATAGGAGGGAGCGATGGGACTGCCGATTCTGGAGAAGGTGGGGCTCGATGGGAACCCGCCCGTCCGGGAGCGGGTGCGGGCCTCGATGCACCTCCACGCGGTGCTCGGGAGCCTGCCGCATCTGGTCCGGCTGGACCCGGAGGGAGCCCGGCTGGCCCGGGGCATCGGAGACGTGGCCCTGGAGTTCCGGGTCTTTGCGGGGCCCCGGGTGGTGCTGGAATTCCGCGGCGGGTCCGTCCAGGTCCGCCAGGAGGGTGGCAGCGACGTGGGGATCTTCTTCCCGTCGTGCCAGGCCTTGAACCGGATGTTCGACGGCGAGAAGGTCACCCCGATCCCCTTCAAGTTCCGGGGGATCGGGAGCCTGCGGGCGCTCCAGCGGTTCCCGGCCATGACGGACCGCCTGACCCACCTGCTCAAGCCCACCCGGGAGGCCCTGGAGGACCCGTCCTTCCGGGCCCGACACGTCGAGATCTCGCTGCTGGTGGGCCTCGCGGCGGTGTCGAGCCTGCTCGAGAACGACCCCCGGGTCAAACAGCGTGTCGGGCCGGCCCTCCACCACGGGTCGATCCAGTACGAGGTGCCCGGGGTCTTCGCGGTCCACGTGCTGCTGGAACCCCGCGGCATCCGGGTCGGGGCCGGGCCCCTCGGGGACCCGGCGACGACCATCACGATCCGGGACGTGGACCTGGCCCTGGGGCTCCTGCAGGGGACCGTGGACACCTTCGCGGCCAACGGCAGCGGCGACATCCGGGCCTCCGGGGACCTGCACCTGGCCGACGAGTTCAACCAGGTCTTCGAACGCGTGGGCTTCTACCTGAAATAGGGCGGAGGGGACGATGAAACTGTATCGCTTCGATCGGTCCCAGGAGTTGTTCGCCCGGGCGACCAAGGTCACCCCGTCGGGGATCTCGGGAAACAAGAACCCGGCCTTCGCGGTCCCGGGGTCCTTTCCATACTACGCCGAGCGGGGCTCCGGCTGCCGCTACTGGGACGTCGATGGCAACGAGTACATCGACTATCTGGCGGGGTACGGCCCCATCGTGCTGGGCTACAACGACCCGGTGGTGGACGCCGCCGCCGAGGCCCAGCGGAAACTCGGGGCCGCCTTCAACCATCCCACCCCCCGGGCGGTGGAACTGGCGGAAAAGATGGTCTCCCTGATCCAGGGCATGGACTGGGCGGCCTTTGGCAAGAACGGCAGCGACGTGACGGCCTATGCGGTGCAGACGGCCCGGGAGCACACCCAGCGGCGCAAGATCCTGAAGGCCCGAGGCGCCTACCATGGGAGCCAGTCCTGGTGCCGCAGCGGCCTCGGGGGCCTGATCGAGACCGACTACGAGCACGTGCTGGATTTCACCTGGAACGATGCCACCGAGGTCGAGGACCTCTTCAAGCGCCATGACGGGGATGTGGCGGGTGTGATCATCACGCCCTATCACCACCCGGCCTTCGGGGACCAGGTGTTGCCCAAGCCCGGGTTCCTGCAGGACCTCCGGGCGATTTGCGATCGCTACGGAGCGGCGCTGATCCTCGACGATGTCCGGGCCGGGTTCCGGCTGGACCTCCGGGGCAGCCACGTTCATTTCGGCTTCCAGCCGGACCTGACGTGCTACTGCAAGGCCATCGCGAACGGCTACTCGGTGGCTGCGTGCTGCGGCACCGAGACGATGAAGCCGGCGGCCTCTCGGGTCTTTTTCACGGGGACCTTCTATACCTCGGCGGTGGAGCAAGCGGCGGCGCTGGCCTGCCTTGCGGAACTGGAGAAGCGAAACGCCGTGGACCACATGATGGCCATGGGGCGGAGGCTCATGGAGGGCCTCGGGAAACTGGCCGAGGCCCGGGGGCTCCAGGTCACCCTGAGCGGTCCGCCATCGATTCCCTTCATGACCTTCACGAACGAGAAGAACTTCCGCCGGAGCCAGCGGTTCAGTGGCGAGGCGGCCCGGCGAGGCGTGCTGCTGCACCCCCATCACAACTGGTTCCTGATGCAGTCCCACACCGAGGCGGACATCGACCGGACCCTGGACGTGGCGGACACCTGCTTCGGCATCGTGAAGAAGGAGTTCGGCGGCTGACCGGGCCGTCGTCGAAAGGAGTCCCGTGAGCGACCGACTCTTCGACCTGCACTGTCATCCCAGCCTCAAGATCCACTACCTGCCCTATCTCTCCCGGACCTTCCACGCGGCGGTGGCCCAGGAGCGCTTCTGGAACCCCCTGAACTTCCAGACCCGCTACCAGAATCTCAAGAACAGCCCCGTCAAGGTCCTGGTCAACGCCCACTATGTGATCGAGCCGACCTTTGCCGGCAAGGGGATCAAGCGCCTGGGGCGCACGCTGGCGAAGGTGCTCACGGGCCAGTGGTACGAGCGGCTGGTCCGGGCGGACCCCTGGGAGTCCCTGCTGGCCATGATGGACGACCTGGAACAGGCGGTGCAGAACACCAACCTGTTCGTGCTGGGGGGAAAGCGCCTGCGCATGGTCCGGCGGTTCACCGACATCCGGGACCTGAGTTCCCAGGAGATCGGGGTGGTCCATGCCATCGAGGGGCCCCATGCCCTGGGCTACCGGGACCCGGGGATGGACCGGGAGGCCTTCTGGCAGCGGACGAGGCAACGGCTGGGCATCGTGAAGGACCGGGGCCTGGCGATGATCGGCCTGGCCCATTTCATGGACAACGCCTTCGTGCCCCAGATCGACAGCACCGAGATCATTCCGAAGGTTCGGAAGGGGAAGGTCGTCTGGGAGCGGGACGACGCCTTCTACGAGATGGAGCGCGCGACCTGGTCCTGGGGGGATCGGGACCATCCCTCGGAGGAGTTCGTCCGGGAGTGCCTGCGCCTGGGCATCCTGCTGGATCTGGTGCACGTCCAGGAGGATGCCCGGTGGCGGATCTACGACCTCTGCGCCGAGGCGGGACGGCCGGTGGTGCTGAGCCACAACGGCCTCCAGCACTTCTTCCCCCACGAGTACAACCTCTCGGACCGGGAGGTCCTGCGGATCCGGGAGATCGGCGGGGTGATCGGGCTGATCCTGTCGAAGCGGTGGCTGCTGTCTCCCGAGGACTGCCACTACAGCGGCGGGGACGGGATCGCGGACCTGATCGAGGTGATGCTCTACATCCGCCAGTTGACCGGGGACGTGGCCTGCATCGGCATCGGGACCGATTTCGACGGCCTGACGCACCCGTTCACCGACTGCTGCAAGCCCGATGAACTGGACCGCATCGCCTGGCGGATGAAGAAGCACTTCAGTCCCCGGGAGATCGACGACGTGCTGTTCGGCAATGCCTATCGGGTCTTTGAAAGGGGGTGGGTCGATGCCCGGGAAGAGTAGGGAGGCTGGCCGGGAATCCAGGTGTGTGAGGTCCCGGGATCGGGGGGCGGGTGCTGCCGCCGGGACTTCCCGTCCGGTGACGGTCGATGCGGATCGCCTGGCAGCAGTGGCGGCCCGGTTCCGGCCCAAGGGGAACGCTCCGGGGGGTGGCGCCGCAGCATCTCGTCCGGTCGGGACCGCACCGAAGACCCCGGAGCCGGTGGCCTCGGTGGAAGAGGCAGCCGGTCCGGTGACTTCCCGACCGGGGAGGGCGGGTTCCGCCCCCCGGTCGTCCTCCAGGAAGAACAGGGCGCCTGCAACGACCAGACCTGCCGAGGCGGCTCCTGCGGCGGCGCCTGTTGTCGAGGAGCCTGTGGTGGCCGTGGTGGAGGCTCCCACCCCGACGGCCCCGGAGCCCCAGGTGACCCGGGACCAGGAGCGGGAGCAGGTCCGGGAACTGATCACCCGGATCGTCCGGGAGTGTCCCCGGCGTCAGCCGACCTCCGAGGATGAACTGCGGGCCTCCCGGATCGTCGAGGAGGAGTTCCGGCGCCTGGGACTCGCCCTCCGGGAACACACCTTCCTGTTCAACGACAGCCTCTACAAGAACTCGCTGCTCCATGCCGCCCCGGCGGTCATCGGGACGGCGATCTCCGGGGTGGCCCCGGCCGTGGCCCTGCCCCTGCACCTGCTCCCGGCCCTGTCCTACTACCTGGAATCGAACCGGAAGGCCTACCTGGGCCGGCGCCTGTTCCCCTTCAAGCCCTCCCGGAACATTCTGGGCATCCTGCCGGCCGACGGCCTGGAACCGGCCTTGCGGGTCGTGCTGTGCGCCCACGTCGATGCCGCCTTCACCGGCTTCTTCTTCCGGCCCGACGTGCTCAAGACCGTGGGGCGGGACCCGCCCCTGGGGCAGAAGTGGCTCCACCGGGCGATGGAACTCACGGTGCGATCCCAGTTCGCCCTGGCGGCGACCGACGTGGCTCGGATGGTCCTGGGACCCCTGTCCTGGCCTCTGCGGCCGCTGGAGTTCCTGCTCACCGTGCCTTCGCTGCTGGCCACCCTGACCCAGCTGGACATCGTGATCCGCAACCAGATCGTCCCCGGGGCGAATGACGACCTGTCGGGGGTGGCGGCGCTGGTGATCCTGGCCCGGCGGCTCTCGGCCACAAAACCCCCGGAGGTGGAACTGGTCTTCGCCGCGACGGGGTGCGAGGAGGCCTCCCTGGGCGGTGGAGACGCCATCGCAAGGGACTTCGACGGCGAGTGGGACAAGACCCGCACGGTGGTGGTCGGCCTCGACGGCCTGGGCAACGGGCAGTTGCGCTATCTGGTCGAGGAGGGCGAGGTCACGGCCCGGCGGATCCCCGCCTGGATCGAGGAGGTCTGTCAGGAGACCTCCCGGAGCGAACCCCGGTTTGCAGGGGTCACGGGCTTCGAGGTCCCCATCGGCGGCAGCGACATCTCGGCCTTCCTGGCCCGGGGCTGGGAGGGGGTCTGCCTGGCGGCGGTGGACCCGGAGATCGGGGCGCCGCGGCACTACCACATGCCCAGCGACACCCCCGAGAACCTCGCCTACGACGAGGTGATGGACTCCATCGACTATGCCGAGCGACTCGTGCAGAACCTCTGGCGCCGGCGGCTCGGGGGGACCGGGCGCCGGTGATCCGGGTGGTGGTGGACACCCGAGGTCCCGACCTCAGCCTTCCTTGCGGAACTTCCCCTGGATGAAGACCTCGGCCCCCTCCCGGGGGGCATTCCGGTCGCTGTCCCAGTAGGGACTGATCCGTCGGAGGCTCTCGATCACCCCGGGCAGCACCGCGACCAGGCGGTCGATCTCGGCCTCGGTGGTGTACCGACTCGTGCTGATCCGCAGGCTCCCATGGGCCGCCGTGAAGGGCACGTCCATCGCCTTCAGCACGTGGGAGGGGTCGAGGCTCCCGGAGGTGCAGGCCGACCCCGACGAGGCCAGGATCCGGTGGTCCTGGAGGGCCATCAGGATGCCCTCGCCCTCGACGAACTCGAAGGCGAAGTTGCTGGTGTTGGGCAACCGGTCCGCCCCCTCGCCGTTGATCAGGACCCGGGGGATGCGCTCCTTGACCTGCTGCTCCATGCGGCGCTGGATTCCTCGCAGGCGGGCCTCCTGGACGAAGGATTCCCGGGCCAGGTCGCAGGCCTTGCCGAGCCCGACGATGCCGGCGACGTTCTCGGTCCCGGCCCGTCGTCCCCGCTCCTGGTGGCCTCCCAGCAGGTAGGGGCGCCATCGGGCCCCACGCCGGACGTAGAGGGCCCCCACGCCCTTCGGCCCGTGGAGTTTGTGCGCCGACAGCGACAGCAGGTCCACGGCCTGGAACTCCGATTCCATCCGGAACGGGACCTTGCCCACGCTCTGGGTCGCATCGGTGTGGAACAGGACCTTCGGGTCCGCCTGCTTCACCATCCGGGCCAGGTCCCCCACCGGGAAGATCACGCCCGTCTCGTTGTTGGCGTGCATCAGGGACACGACCGCGGTGTCCGGCGTCAGGGCCTTCAGGAGGTCCTTCGGGTCCAGGGTCCCCCGGGTGGAGACCGGCAGGAAGGTCACGCGGTAGCCCAGTCGCTGGATCTCCTTGGCCACCTCCAGCACCGCCGGGTGCTCGACACTCGAGGTGATCACGTGGGTTCGTTCCGGGTTCGCCCGCAGGGCTCCCCACAGGGCGGCGTTGTTGGCCTCGGTGGCCCCGGAGGTGAAGATCACCTCGGACCGCGCCCCGGCGCCCAGCAGCCGCGCCACCGACTCCCGGGCCCGCTCCACCGCGTCCCGGGCCGGCCGGGCAGCCTCGTAGGCCGACGACGGGTTGTAGAACTGGTCCCGGAGCCAGACGGTCATCGCCTCGAAGACCTCGGGGGCCAGGGGCGTGGTGGCGTTGTTGTCCAGGTAGATCCAGCCGTCGGTGTGCATGGGTTTTCTCCGGCTCAGGGCATCCGCACCGGGACCACCTCGATCTCGGGGTCCACGTGCTCCCGGAGGGCGTCCTCGACCACGAAGACCAGCGTCTGGGAAGACCCGGGACACCCGGCGCAGACGCCCAGGAGACGGCAGAAGACCTTTCGGTCCCGGATCTCCACGATCTCGATGTCGCCGCCCTCCAGGGCCAGGCGTGGCCGCACGATCGAGTCCACGACCCGCTCGACCTCCTTCGCGAACTGGTAAGGGGTCCGGGCGGGACGACCGATGGGCGATCCGGCGGGCGTGGTCGGGGGCGCGGGAGGCGGCTCCGGGCGAGTGCCCCAGGTCTCGTCCAGGATGTCCTGGAGCCCGCCGGGCTCGTGGTGACAGGAGGTGCAGGCCCCGCCGGCCTTGATGGCGGCGGTGATCTCCTCGATGCTCCGCAGGTTCAGTTCCTTCACCTTGCGCCGGATGTAGGGCTCCGTGAGGTTGAAGCAGCGGCAGACCACCCGCCCCTCGTCCTCGGCCAGTTGCGTCGGGTCGATGCCGAGGTCCTCCAGGGGCACGCCCCGGCGCCGGGCCCAGTCCACCACGGCAGCCTGGAGGGCCTCGGCCCCCATCACGCTGCAGTGGAGTTTCTGGGGCGGCAGACCCTCCAGGTAGTCCACGATGTCCGCGTTCCGGATCCCCAGGGCCTCGATGGGCGTCAGGCGGCGGTCCTCCAGCATCCGGCAGAGCGCCTCCGAGGAGGCGATGGCCGAGGTGCATCCGAAGGTCTGGTACCGGGCCGTGACGATCCGGTCCTTGCGGGGGTCCTCGGGGTCCTTCTCCACCTGGAAGGTGAAGTCCATGGCGTCGCCGCACTGGATGCTCCCGTGGCGGCCCTCACCGTCAGGGGGATCCGCCCGACCGAAATGGGTGCCCGCCTTCCCGGCGATGGCGTCCCGGAACAGTTGCATCACCTTGTTCGAGTAGTCCCAGGGCATCGATCGGTCTCCTTCCGGGGTCGGGGCGGCAGGAACTTCCGCCCAGGTTGGAGCATCCCTCCTCCACCGAGGTCCCGGACCCGGAACCGGACCACGCCGGATCCGGGCTGGAAAATCGGGCCGCCATCCGGCATCCTGTGGGTCGGCCCTGGCGGCACGCGCCTTGCATTCCGGTGGTGCCGCGTTCGAACACGTCCCAAGCCGAGGTGTTCTATGACGTTGAAGACCCCCTTTGTCAAGCAAGCGGGAACCGTGGTGGTCTGCATCTGGGTCCTCGGCGGAATTCCGATGTCGGCGATCGCCGCGCCGGCCCGGGAGGACGCCCCGGAACCGCCGACGGGTCCGGGCCTGGCCCTCGAAGGGAAGGTGGTCCAGGTGGAAGGGGACCTGGCGGTGATCGACCTGGGGGAGGCCGACGGGCTGGTCCCCGGGGACCGGGTGACGCTGTTTCAGGCCCTGCCGGCGGGTCCGAAGGAGGTCGGAAAGGCCCGGGTCGTCCGGGTCGGGGAGACCCGGGCCTGGGTTGGGCTGCGACGGCTCCCCCGGGGGGCCATCCGGCCCGGGGACCTGGTCCGGGCGGACCCCGCGGACTGGGCCCCTCGGGAGGAGGCGGAGGACCGGGAGGCCGGGCGCCCTGAGGTGGCCGGGGACCGGGAATCGGATCGGGAGCCGCCTCCCCGGCGGGTCGCGGTGGCACCCAGGGTGGCCCATGACCCCGTGTCTCGCTGGACCGAGGGCCGGGACCTGATCCTGACCTTTTCCGTCCAGTCGGATCAGCCCCTGTCGGGGATGATGCTGCGATGGAAGACCGGACGGAGAGGCGAGTGGCGGGAGGTGCCCCTGGAGCCGGCGGGCGACACGGCCTGGCAGGCCCGCATTCCCGGGGAGTCCCTGGCTCCGGGCGAGGTGCTCTACCACGTGGTGGCCCGGGGCCCCGCGGGGGACGAGAGGCCCCTCTTCGCCGGGCAGCAGCGCCCCTGGAAGGTCCAGGTGGATCCCCGTCCCAGGGCGGCGACCCGGGGACAGGTGGGGATCTCGGGGTCTTTCGAGTGGCAGGAGGCCTACCTGACCCACGGGGGAAGGGACACCTGGTGGACGGCGGAGACGGCCCTCGGGTACCGGGTGGGCCGGGGGGTGCTGGACGAGATCCGGGTCGGCTTCGGGGCCTTCGAGGGCGTCGGGGGCAGCCGGTTCGAGGTCGAAGAAGGGTTCGCGCTGGACTACCGGTCGTTGGGATACGGTTTCCTGGAGGCCCGGTTCCGGTTTGGCCGGTACGTCCGCTGGATCCCACGGCTGGTCCTGGGGGCCTTCTGGGACTTCTGCGACGACTGCGAGTACGGGGACTACCAGTCCTATGCCAGAGGCGACGTGATGGGGGGGGCCGGCAGCCGCTTCGAGTTCGGCCCCGAGGACCGGTTCTTCGTGTCGGTGGAGGGCAACGGCCTGGCCACGGTCGGGGGGCAGTTCCTGGTCGGGGCGATGGGCCACGCCGGTCACGGCGTCTGGGTGGGGGGCCGCATCGGCGGGACCTCCTGGCCGGTGGCCCAGGAATGGGCGACCCGGATCGAGTGGATCACTGCATGGCGCGGCCTGCCCTGGCTGGGACTCGAGGCCCGGTTGGGGGCCAACATCCGGAGCACGGACCACGCGGGAATCGGCGGCGGCCTGAACCTGGCCTTCTGGTGGTAGGGGGTGGACCATGAAGCGCCGCAACTGGGGCGTCTGGACGGTGTGCCTGTGGCTGGTGGCCGTGCCGGGGGTCGCGATGGGGCAGTCGTCGGAACCCGGGCCCCAAGGGGAGGGGGCCGTGGGGGGCCGGGGGCGGGTGTTCCACTGGCCCATGGGGGAGGCCCAGGCGGGCCGGCGGGGGCTGGTCTTCTCGGCCCGAGTCGACGGCCCGCTTCAGGGCTGGACGCTACGGTTGCGATGGCGACCCGTGGACCAGCCGGAGTGGCGCACCGAGGTCTTCTCCCCCTCCCGGGATGGACTCTGGGAGGCCCGGATCGCCCGGGACCGCCTGGAGGGGGACCTCGACTACTTCCTGGAGGTGGTCTCGGCCGACGGGAGGACCGAGGCCTGCTTCGCCTCGGAGGACATGCCCCAACGGGTGACGGTGGCCGGGAGGCAGGGGGACTCGGTGGCCGGGGCCCTGAAGGCCTTCCACGGTCGTCGGCACCGGGTCGAGGCGACCTTCCGCCGGGTGGATTTCGGGCACGAGTGGCCCGGGGATCCGCGTTCGACGGACCGCTTCAACCAGTTGACGGTCGGGTACACCTTTCGATTGCTGCATCCGGCCCTCTATCAGGTCTCCGTCGGGGTGGATCTGGTCGGGGATCGCATGGGGGTCCGGATGCCGTCCCGGCTGGAACTGGAGGACCGCCCCGGGGCCTACCTGGGCTTCGTGAAACTGGCCTGGCACTGGAACGACATCTTCGGGCTGGAACCGGTCCTGATGTGGGGGGCCTCCCAGCGGGGCATGGAGGCGGGCGGGGGCCTGATGCTGCGGTTTGGGGCACTGCACGGGACGCACTTCGACCTCGGCTTCTCGGGCGTGCGGACCCTCGGATGGCGATTCGAGGCGGGCCTGGACATGCTGGCGGCCTCGTTCCTGCGCCTGGGGTTCCATGCGGACATCACCAACTGGCCGTTCAACGAGGACTACGGGGTGGTCCCCGGGGTCCGGGTCGCCTTCCTGCTGCCCTTCGGCCTGGAACTGAACGGCGAGGTCACCTACGGGTTGCGCCGGCAGTATGACCGGGGCTGGATCGGCGGGTCCGCGGGGCTGGCCTTCGAGTTCTGACCGGGGGCCGCCGCAGGCGTCGGGGACCTCGCCAGCAGCCTCAGGGCCCCAATCTCGGCCTGACGGGAGAGGTCGATCGACTCCGCCAGGAGACGTGCCAACTCCTGGGGGGCGTGGAATCCCATCGAGTTCTCGGCTGCGACGAAGTCCAGGCGCCACTGGGCGGCCCGCTGCAACTCCCCGAGGCGCCGGACCTCCGGGTCCTTCTCCAGGGCTTCCTGCCAACCGGCCTCGTCGTAGCCCTTGCGGACCGCCACCAGGGCGTCCAGCATGGCCACCGCGGCCTCGCCGGCCCGAGTCAGCAGCGCGAAGTGCCGGTCCTGGATGGCCTCGACCCGGGTCTCCAGTTCCTTCTCGCCGTAGGGATGGCAGGTTGCGCAGGCCCGGGGAATCTGCAGCAACGGGCTGCGCACCCAGTGCTCGGAGACCTTCAAGGCGCCCTCCCGTTTGTAGGGCATGTGGCAGTCGGCGCAGGCGACGCCGCTCCTGGCGTGGATGCCCTGGCTCCAGACCTCGAACTCGGGGTGCTGGGCCTTCAGGACCTCGACGCCCGTCTCGGCGTGGGTCCAGTCCTTGAAGCGCCGATCCTGGACGGTCATCCCATCGTAGGTGGCCTCGATCTCCTCGGCCTTCAACCCCCGATCCCAGGGGAAAAAGATCGTCATCCCCTTGCCACAGTAGTACTCGACGTGGCACTGGCCGCAGACGTAGGACCGCATCTCCTGGCGGGTGCCGTCCACGTTGGGGTCGTAGGGCGCGGACCGGCTTCCCCGCCGCCATTGCTCGACGCTGGGCAGGTGCGGCACCGGGGCATCAGAGGCGGCCAGCCGGCGCATGCCGGCCAGGAAGGCCGGTCGGGTGACCCGCAGTTCCATCGTCGCAGGGTCATGGCAGTCCACGCAGGACACCGGGTGGGCCTTGCCGGTGATCTCCGTCAGCATCTGGTGCGCGTCCCAGTAGTCCATTCCGGCAACGGCCTCCAGGCCTCGCTGCACCTGCTCCTGGGGTGTCCCATGGGGAAGGGCCTCGGCGCCCAGCCGCCGGTACAGCGGCATCACCGAGGCGTGGCAGTGGAGGCAGTTGCCCGACTGCTTCTTTCCGCCGGGCACGTTCCGCTTCGTGACCTCCTGGTCGTGGAGCATGAAGGCGTGGCCGCGGCGGTCCCGGTAGTCCACCGCGAACAGGTAGCCCGCAAAGATCCGCCTCAGCCAGGGGTCCCGGTCGGCCTTCTGGGGCGGCATCGACCCCTCGGGACCCACCTGGCTGCCTCCATACTTCGTGGCGGTCGGCTCCGAGGTCCGGAGGTAGCCGTCGTACTGCCGGGGCCAGTTCACGCCCCACTTTGCCGGATCGACGTCATCCTCGCCGACCTCGATCAGTTTCAGGAAGGGGTTCCTGGCCTCCTGCTTCCGTTCGAAGATGTTGACCAGCAGGGCCGCGACGACCGCCGTGGCGATGGCGGTCCCCATCGCGATCAAGACGTAGGTGCCGATGACCACTCTGCGGTTCCGGTCCATGTTCCTCCCTCGTCTCAGCGCCGGGCCCCGTGGCCGACGGCGTCATGGCAATGGACGCATCGAACGGCATGGTCCGCCCCGGTGCTGCCCCGGACAATCCCATGGGTGAACTCCCCGTGGCAGCGAAGGCAGTTGTCCTGGAGGACCTGGCTGTTGAAGTCCTTGATGCGGATCGGCTCCGGAAAGACCGTCCGAGCCCCGGGGTCGTCGGGGGCCGGCGGCTGCAGCGTGAAGCCCATCGAGTGGTGATAGCCGTTGCGGGCCTTGGCCAGATACTTCGGCACGAACGGGGAGGGCAGGTGGCAGTCGGAGCAGGTGGCGACCGCATGATGGGGGCCCTTGCGCCAGGAGTCGAAGGGGTCGTTCATCAGGTGGCACTGGGCGCAGGTGGCCGGGTCGCTGCCCAGGTAGCCGAATCCCCCGGCGTAGTGGAACGTGAAGGCCCCGAGTCCCGTGAAGGCGCCTGCCAGCGCCGACAGGGCCATCCATCCCCGAGTTCCCCTTCCGGCCATGCCTTCCCCGTCGAAGTCCCGGTCCCGTCTGGACCATGCAATGCCTGATGCCGGACGTTAGCAGGGAAGGACCTCTCACGCAATGGAAGGTGCGATGTGCATCCCCGGTAGGGTATCCCTGGCGGACAGGTGGGCTGGGTCTTCTCCCTTGTGGCCGAGACGGAGACATGCGGGATCCTGGAACGCTTCAACAGGACCCAGCAGGAGCAGGCCATCGACCGAAGCCACTTCAACGACCTGGAGGGTGTCCTCAGCGCCGGCCGAGACGTCGTCGGTGACGACACCGAACACTGGCGCATCAAGAAACTCGGTTTTCTCAGCCCCAGGCAGGCCCGCGAGACTTGCTGGATCGGAAGGCCGCGTGACAACAGCCTTCATCGAAAGAATCGGGTGCGGTACAGGCCTCCGGGTCCCCGAGCTCGGCTCCTGGACCGTCGGTTTCCCCCACGGCGATCGGGATGGCGTCGACGACGGATGTCCTTGTTCCCGGGAGGACCGCCAGGTCGGTCCTGGGGGTGTCTGACAGCGACTACTGTCGCTTCATGATCAGCAGCAGGCGGCTTCCGTCCTCCGGGTCCTCCTGCAGGATGCGCAGTTCATCACCCTGGACGCAGAATTTCGCCGTCGTGCCTTCGTAGGACAGGTCTCCGCCGGAGACGGTGTAGGCCACGGTCTTGGGGCTGTCCTGGGGGACCTCCTCCTGGGTGCCGGTGCACTGGCAGGCCGATCCCGTATCGGTGCAGGTGAGTTGCCCGTCCTGTTCCAGCGCCGAGCAGGGGACACCGGGCAGGCAGGACTTCGGCACGTTCAACTCGACGGTCGCGACGGTCTTGTCCATCGAGGTGGTCAACTGGCCGCCCTGGAATTCCATCGTCAGGTTGACGAACTGAATGTCCCCCTGCTGGGTCATGCCCGGGCACTCCCCACCGCCACTGCCCATGGGCAACTGGAGGCAGGCGTCCTGGAACTTCCAGGTACCGGTCGGGTCGCCGCCGCAGGCCTGGAAGGCATCGATGTCCTCCACGCAGCCCTCGATGACGACCTGGTCGTCCCGGATCACGATGGCGAACCGGGTGAAGTGCTCGACCGGGGCCAGGACCCGAGAATCGCCCTGGACGTTCAGGAGCTGGGAGCCTGGGATGTCGACCCACTGGCCAGCCTTCTCGTCATACCAGGCCAGCACGGCCTTCTTCCCTTCGGCGAGGGCAGGACCGGCATACTTGATGCTCAGCGAGGCAGGAACCTGGAACTCCAGACCGTCCGGTCCGAAGTCATAGACATTGGAGGTCGTCTCCGCCGTCTTCGGGAGCACGGTGACGGTGATCGTGGTGACCGTGTCCAGGGCGCCCGCGGGAATGCTGATCGAGGCCATTCCGTCGGCGCTCTCGAGACTGCCGCCGCCCTTCTCGCCACCCAGTTCCCGGGAGGTGGTCTGGTCGGCTCCCCCATCGGGGCCCCCGCCTGTGTCGGCGGTGCCGCCTGTGTCGGTCGTCGCCCCCGGGTCCGTCGTTGCCCCCGTGTCGGTCGATGCCCCCGTGTCGGTCGTACCGCCAGGGTCCCGGGATCCCCCGGTGTCCGAACCGCCCGAGATGACGTCCTGGCCACCGTGATCGGTGCCCGAGGACGAGGACCCGCCGTCACAGGCCGCCAGGGCCGTGACCAGCGCCAGGGCCATCACCACGCCTCCGATGGATCCGTTTTTCATGTCGTTTGCTCCTCTGTTGGTTCTGCATCACGCCCGCGGCCCCGTCCTCAGGGGGGCCGAGGGTCTTCGCTCATTCGGCCGGACACATGGACTTCATGTTGCAACGCTTCAAACCAGGGCCGGCGTTGAAGGCGCAACACTGGACATCGAAGGAACTCCCGCCGCAGTCCTTCTGGTCGTGGCAGTAGGCCGAGTACGGGTCGGTCCCGGCCACGCACGCGACGGACATCGGAAAGCTCCCAGGCTTGTCCATGCACTGCTGCCCCGCGTCGCAGTCCTCGGGGCCGTCGCAGGACACCGTGCTTCCGTACCCGAAGGCGCAGGACTCGGTCGGCGCGATGCACTTGGGAGGCGTTTCCAGGCAGCAGATCTTGCCGCCGGTACAGGTGCCGTCTCCGCAGACGATCGACGGACCGCCGCCGGAACCCGAAGAACCATCGCCCGTGGCGGTGGCGTCGGATCCGCCGGAACCCGAGGAACCATCGCCCGTGGTGATGGCGTCGGATCCGCCGGATCCCGAACCGTTGTCATTGCTCGACTCGCATCCGGGAACGACGAACAGCACTGCCAGGAACATCCATGTCAGGAATCGGTGATCAGGACGCATCATCAATCCCCCTATGGGTTGGAGACGGAACCAGGATAAGAATGGTCCGATAAAAAGTCAAGTAGCACAATCCATCAAGTAGAGAACATGGCCGGTCATGGGGGAGAACGGGGGGATCCCATCGCCGGGGATCGGGGCCCGGGATCGGCAGCGGGACAGGCCGGGAGGCCGGCTCCTCAGGGGGTCTCGCAGATGAACCGGTACATGTCGCCGCGATTGCCGTCGGTCCCGCAATCGGCGTCATTCCAGTAGGATCGCCCGTCGCGGCCCCAGGCGGGCTCCAGCACCAGCACGCAGTCCTGGTTGTTGGGCCAGATCCCGCCGTTGTTGGGCTGGTCGGGGCCCCAGTGGAACCAGGTCGCCGCGGTGTTGTCGGACCAGACCCAGGTCCCCTCCCTCTGGAGGTCGTTGAGGCCGATCCACCAGGGTTCGGTGGAAATCGAGTAGGCCGTGTCCGTGACGAAGGTGTTTTCGGCCTCCGTCTCGATCTTCACGAGGTGGTAGTTCCAGCCGCTGCAGGTGTCCCGGGCGACGGCCCACCGCGCCTTGGAGGCACAGAAGAGATAGACGTGCCCCTGCCAGGTCTTCCGGGTGCAGCCCTGGGGGCAGCCGGTCTCGTCCACCTGGCCGTCGCAGTTGTCGTCCTTGCCGTTGCACGCCTCGGTCCGGCCCGGACCCGGCTCGTTGCAGAAGGCCTCGCCGTTGGAGCCACAGACGATGCGACCGTCGGCGCACAGGTCCCCGTCGGGGCCGTCGCAGAGGGAGCCGACGCCGAAGTCCTCGTCGGTCCGGCCGTTGCAGTCGTCATCCTTCCCGTTGCAGACCTCCGGGCGGGGGTCCTTCGGGACGCAGGCCTGCGGCATCCCGTCGAGGCAGGCCGGGACGGTGACCATGCACTCGCCCACCCCGCAGGTGACCGGCGGGAGGTCGTCCGTCACCCCGTTGCAGTCGTCATCGATGCCGTTGCAGACCTCGGGGAGCGGGTCTCCGGGGACGCAGTGGGCGGGCTGGCCGTCCTGGCACTGGGACACGGTCCGCTGGCAGGCCCCGACCCCGCAGGTCTCCAGCGTGAAGCCGTCGTCCACCAGACCGTTGCAGTCGTCGTCGATGCCGTTGCAGACCTCGGGCTCCGGCGGGAGGGGATAGCAGGCCTGGGGACGGCCGTCGATGCAGGCCGGGACGCTTCGGAGGCAGGCCCCGACCCCGCAGACGATGTCGGGGATGTTGTCGGTCTGCCCGTCACAGTCATCGTCCAGCAGGTTGCAGGTCTCGGTCCCCGGCGTTCCGGGAGTGCAGGTCTGGGGCACTCCCGCGAGGCAGTTCTGGACGGTCCGTTCGCAGACGCCGACGCCGCACGTGGTGCTGCCGAGGCCCTCGTCGGCCTGACCGTTGCAGTCGTCGTCGATGCCGTTGCAGGTCTCCGGGGCCGGGACCGGGGCGGGGCACGCCTGGTCACAGGTCCGGGTGGCGGTGCAGCGGCCGGCTTCGCTCTCCCGGTAGCACTCGGTCAGGAAGCCGGCGGACCGGAAGCGGGGCAGGCAGGGGCAGGCGGCGCCGCCGGCCGGCCGGCACTGGCGACCGTGGAGGTCGTCCCGCATGCAGAGGAAGCCCTCGGGGCAGTCGGTGTCGGCGCCACAGGGAAGACCGCAGAAGCGGCCGTCGGGTCCGTCGTCCAGACAGGGCGCATCGACCTCGTCCGTCCGGCAGTCCAGGTCCGATCGACAGGGCTGGCAGAGGGGCTGCGGGAGGTCCTCGGGGAACACGACGTCGATGCCCCCGTCGTCCCGAGTGACCCCTGGGTCCTGGGGCGGCAGTTCAAAGGGCGTCGGGCTGTCGGTGGAGATGTCCCGAGGCGTTCCCTCGTCCTGGCCGGGGAGGTCCAGTCCCGGGGAATCGGGAAGAGGGGACAGGTCCAGGCCCCCCAGCGCCGGGGTGCCGGAATCGGGACAGCCGGCGAGGGCCAGCACGATCAGGACAGCCAGATTCCGGGTCCGCATCGGGAACCTCCAGCAAGGCGCCGAGTCATTCTAGCCGTTTTCTCCGGTGCCCGGCGTGGCAATTCGGGGCCGGTGGCCAGAGGCATCCTGGCAAGGTCCGTGGGCCTCCCCGCTGGAGGTGCGGAGGGGCCATCATCGCGCCACCACGGGGCAAGGCGTCGCTTCTCTTGACCTCCGACGCCGCTTCTCCTAGGTTCGCCTCCATGATGCGCCGACCTGGCACAGGCAGGCCCCTCGTCGGAACCGGGATGATGTGTCCCGGGCCGGGGAGGGGTCGGCGGCCCACCGCCTGAATCCCTTTCCGGCCCAATCTCCGAAATCGACGGTGCGTCGCGGAGCCGGGACACTCGGAAGGAGGACGCGTGATATCGCCAGGGACCCAGATCATGGACCTGCCGGGAGACTGGCGGCTGGAGTCAGGGGCACGGCTCTTCCATGTGCAGGTGGCCTACCGGACCTGGGGCCGGATCAACGCCTCCGGCAGCAACGGGGTGGTGGTCTGTCACGCCCTGACGGGGTCTGCCGACGCCGATGACTGGTGGCACGGGATGTTCGGGGCCGGGAAGGCCCTGGACCCGGACCGGGATTTCATCGTCTGCCAGAACATCCTGGGGTCCTGCTACGGCACCACGGGTCCCACGTCGCCGATGCCGGGGGCGCAACGCGGCTACGGTCCGGACTTCCCAGAGGTGACCATCCGGGACATGGTGGCGGTGCAGTCCGCGGTGCTGACTCGACTGGGCGTCCGGCGGGTGGCGATGGTGATCGGCGGGTCCCTGGGGGGCATGCAGGCGCTGGAGTGGGCGGTCATGGCCCCGGATCGGGTGGCCGCGGCGGTCCCCATTGCCACCTCGGCGGCCCACTCGGCCTGGTGCATTGCCTGGTCCGAGGCCCAGCGACAGGCGATCCGGGCGGACCCGGAATGGCGGGGAGGGCTCTATGCCCCGGATCGGCCCCCGGCGGCGGGGCTTGCGGCGGCCCGGATGGTCGCCATGTGCACCTACCGGACCCGGGAATCCTTCCAGGACCGCTTCGGGCGGCGTCCCCAGGACGGGACGGGGATCTTCGCGGTGGAGTCCTATCTGAGGTACCAGGGGGAGAAACTGGTCCGGCGCTTCGACGCCAACACCTACATGACATTGACCCGGGCGATGGACTCCCATGACCTGGGGCGGGGCCGCGGGGGCGTCGAGGCGGCCCTGGCACGGATTCGAGCGGCAACGCTCGTGGTGGCCATTGACAGTGACGTCCTCTATCCGCCGGTGGAACAGGAGGAACTGGCCCGGGGCATTCCGGGAGCCCGGCTGGCCACGCTCCATTCTCGGGACGGTCACGATGGGTTCCTGATCCAGACGGACGAACTGTCGGCCATGGTGCGGGAGTTCCAGGACCGGGGAACCGGAGGAGGGAAGGGGCCATGAACGGGGCACAGGTCCGGGTGATGAAGTTCGGGGGGACCTCGGTCGGGTCTCCCGATCGCCTGCTTCGGGTGGTGGAGATCGTTGCCGACTCCTGGCAGGAGGCGCCGCTGGTCGTGGTGGTATCGGCCATGCAGCACTCCACCGATCGGCTCATCGAGGCGGCGGACCTGGCGGTTGCGGGGCACCTGGATCGGGCGGAGCGGGTGCTGGACGACCTGATGGACCTCACCACGACGAACGGCCTGGTGGGATTGCGGGCCATCGAGGAGCGAATGGGTTCTGCCGGGGAGCGGGTCCCCCTGGTGCCGGCCGTCCGGGAGCGATTCACCGAGTTGCGGCAGTTGCTCTATGGGGTCTCGCTGTTGCGGGAGCGGACGCCCCAGACCCTGGATCTGGTGTTGTCCTTCGGGGAGCGCCTCAGTGCGACGGTGCTGGCGGCCCTGCTCAAGGCCAGGGGTCTCCCGGCGCAGATGGTGGACGCCCGGGAGTGGCTCGTGACCGACGACGGCTTCGGGGCGGCCCGGGTCGAGTGTTCCGAGAGCGAGGCGCGGCTGCGGGAGAGGGCCGTCGGCTGGGAGGGGAGACTGCCGGTGGTCACGGGCTTCATCGGGGCCACCCGGGACGGTCGGACCACCACGCTGGGCCGCAACGGGTCGGACTACACGGCGACGCTGCTGGCGAAGTTCCTGCAGGCCCGGGAGGTGATCGTCTGGACCGACGTGTCGGGAGTGATGACGGCCGATCCGGGGATCGTGAAGGATGCGTATCCCCTGGCGCACCTGTCCTACATGGAGGCCCTGGAACTGGTGGACTTCGGCGCCAGCATGTTCCATCCCCGGACCCTGATTCCCCTGATCGAGTCCGGGATCCCCATGCGCATCCGGAACACGATGGTGCCGGGGGACCCTGGGACCCTGATCGACGCCCGGGGGGCCAGCGACCGGTCCGCGGCGACCTCGGTCACGAGCCTCGAGAACCTGGCGTTGCTGGGGGTCCAGGTCCGGCGCATCGCCAAGCAGGCCCCGGTGGGAGGGCGCCTGCTCCGGGCCCTCGAGGACGCGGGGCTGACCATCTGGATGTCCAGCCAGTCGGCCCACGGACAGGCCTTCGCGGTGGTGGTGCCCGTCCGGGAGCAGGCCCGGGCCCGGGAGGTCATCGAGGAGGAACTGGCCCTGGAACTGGGCCGCGGCGAGGTGGAGTCGGTGGCGGTCCGGTCCCCGGTGACGTTGCTGACGCTGGTCGCCGAGGCCATGGGGCAGACCGTCGGGGTCGCCGGGCGGTTCTTCCACGCCCTCGGGGCCGTGGGGGTGAACATCCGGGCCGCGGCCCAGGGGGCCAGTTCCCGGTCCATCTCCTGCGTGATCGACGCCGAGGACACCCAGGTGGCGGTCCGGACCGTCCATGCGGCGTTCAACCTGGCCCACCAGCAGGTCTCCTTGCTGGTGCTGGGGAAGGGGACCGTCGGGGGGCACCTGCTGGCCCAGATCGCCTCGGAACGGGCCACGCTGGCGGAACGCCACGATGCGGACCTGGACCTGGTGGGCGTCGTGGGACAGCGTGGAATGGCCTTCGACCCCGAGGGCCTGGACCCGGCGCGGTGGCAGGAACGGATGGCCCCCTGGCCCGGGGACGGTGTCCCCGACGTGAGGCCCCTGCTGGATCGACTTCGAAGACTGCCAGTGCCGGTGCTGGTGGACTGCACCGCCGCCGAGGGAATGGAGGCCGTCTACCAGGAGGCCTTCGAGCGGGGCATCCACGTCGTGGCGGCGAACAAGAAGCCCCTCACGATCCCCTGGGAGACCCGGGAGCGGCTGATGGAATCAGCCAGGCGCAACCACCGCTTCTACCACTACGAGACCACGGTGGGGGCCAGCCTCCCGGTCATCGACACGCTGAAGAATCTGGTCCGGACCGGGGACCGGGTGCGGCGGATCGAGGGGTCCTTCTCGGGGACGCTGGGATTCGTGGTGAACGAGGTGATGCAGGGGAAACGGCTGTCGGAGGCCGTGCGGCGGGCCCGGGACCTGGGCTACACGGAGCCGAATCCGGCCGAGGACCTGTCGGGGATGGACGTGGCCCGGAAGGCCCTGATCCTGGCCCGAGAACTGGGCCTGCCTCTGTCGCTGGCCGACGTCCGGGTGGTGCCGCTGGTGGACCTGGGCCTGGATCCCGGAGCGGGGGTCGAGGCCTTTTTCCAGGCGCTCCAGGGGGCCGACGAGGCCTTCGGGGCCTGGCGGGATCAGGTGGCAGCGGAGGGGCGGGTGATCCGCTATCTGGCCCGCATCGATCCGGAGCCGGGGCCGGGGGAGCCGGTGGTGCAGGTGGGGCCCATGGCCGTGGACCGGGACCATCCTGCGACGCGACTTCGGGGAACCGAGGCCTTCGTGGCCTTCACCACGGACCGGTTCCTGGAGTACCCGCTGCTGGTCCAGGGGTCCGGGGCCGGTGGCGCCGTGACCGCCGCCGGGGTGCTGGCGGACATCCTGAAGGTCTCGATGACGCTCCGGGGACGCTGACGTCGGACCCGACCGTGGCCGCCCGGGAACGGGAACCGGGGTGACGGGGACCCTCGGGACGGGCTATGCTCGGAATGCGGTCCGTGAAGCATCGAGCGGGGGATCGGGCGGGGCGGTCAGGATGGATGACAGGCGCACGTCGTTCTTCCAGGTGATCCCGGTGCTGCTGGACGGGGGCGAGGTGCCCCGGCGAAAGGCCCTGGAGGCGGTCCTGGGGGCCGTCGAGGCCTACGACCGCGGGGGGCGGGACCCGGGGACCCCGGCGTCGGATCCGGCCCTGGCGGTCCTCCGGGCCCAGTATCGCCTGATGCCGGTGCTCCGGGGGCGCCTCAAAGGGGTTCTGGCCGAGGGAGGGACGCGCTGGGTCGGTCCCATCCTTCGGCGCCTGGAGACCTGCAAGGGGCGGGACCTGCGGCTCGTGTTGGACTTCGCGAAGGTCCTGGGGCTGCCGGACCTGCTGCCGGGGCTGGAGCGGGTGCTGGAGGGGGAGGATCGCTTCGCGGCGGTGCTGGCCCTGCAGGCCGTCGGAGCGATGGACGACCGGAGGGCCACGTCGCTGCTGGTGACCTCCCTGGACCGGGAGGACCTGCGCTGGACTGCGGTGGCGATGCTGCGCCAACGAGGCATCCCCGAGACCATGGGGGTCCTGGCCCGCCACCTCCAGGATCCCTCTCCGGAGGTCCGTCTGGAGGCGATCGGGGCCCTGGCGGGGTTCCAGGACCGGCGCCTGATTCCCTACCTGGCCCGGGTGGCCCGGGAGGATCCGATGCCTCGGGTCCGGCAGGCCGCGGCTGCAGGGGCGGCATCGATGGCCCTGGACCTGGGGGTCTCCCTGCCCGAAGAGGACCTGCAACCGGTGGTGGAGGCGGGTGGGGATCGGACCCCCCTGGAACGGTGGCTGGCCGAGGCCAGGCGCCAGGGGGCGTCGGACCTGCACGTGGTCCCGGGATCGCCTCCGGCCTACCGGATCCACGGAGAGTTGCGGGAGATCGAGGGGCCGGCCCTGTCGGAGTCCGAGTGTCGGGATCTGGTGCTGTCGGTGGTGCCCGAGGCCCTTCGGGAGGAGGTCCTCCGGGCCATGGGAGGCGACTTCAGCCACGACCTGCCGGGGATCGGCCGCCACCGGGTCAATGTCTTCCAGGAGCGGCGGGGCTGGTCCGCCGTGTTTCGCCTGGTGCCCGCCCGGCCGCCCCATGCCCGGGAACTGGGCCTGCCGCCCCAGGTTCGGGAGGCGGCGGGGCTCTCCCAGGGCCTCGTGCTGGTCACCGGGCGCAGCGGCAGCGGCAAGACCAGCACCCTGGCGGCCCTGGTGGACCGCATCAACGAGGCGCGAGCCTGTCACGTGGTGATGCTCGAGGACCCCATCGAGTACGTCCACGAGCGAAAGCGGGCCCTGGTGAACCAGCGGGAGATCGGCCGCCACTCGGCATCGTTCCCCGCGGCCCTTCGGGCGGCCCTCCGGGAGGACCCCGACGTGATCGTGGTGGGAGAGATGCGGGACCTCCTGACGATGCGCATGGCCATCGAGGCCGCCGAGACGGGGCACCTGGTCCTGGCGACTCTGCACACGCCCACCGCGGTGGGGGCGATCCAGCGTCTGATCGAGTCCTTCCCGGCAGCGGAGCAGGCCCAGGTGAGATTGATGCTGGCCGACTCCCTGCGGCTCGTGGTGGCCCAGATGCTGGTCCGGCGACGCAACGGACAGGGGCGGGTCGGGGTCTTCGAGGTGCTGCCGGTCACGATGGCCGTATCGGCCCTGATCCGGGAGAACAAACTGGCCCAGTTGCTGGCCCAGATGCAGGTGGGGCGGGGCGAGGGCCTGCGGACGATGGACGTGGCGCTGGCGGAGCGGGTCCGGGCCGGGGACATCACCCTGGAGGACGCGGCGAGTCGCGCCCAGAACCCCGAGGTCCTCCGGGCGGCGGTCGGGGGAGGGCAGCCATGACCTGGGACCTGGACCGCCTGCTGGAGATTGCGGTGGAGCAGGGGGCCTCGGACCTGCACCTCTGTGCGGGACATCCCCCGATCCTGCGGCTTCTGGGGGAGATGGTGCCCCTGCACCTCCAGGCCCTGGGGGACGAGGACCTCGTGGGGATGCTGCGTCGGGCCCTCCCCGAGGACCTGCTGGTCCGGTTCCTGGAGACGGGAGACCTGGATTTCGCCCATGCGGTGGAGGGCCTCGGCCGGTTCCGGGGCAATCTCTTCCGGCAGGAGCGGGGGACCGGGGCGGTCTTTCGCCATGTCCCGAGCCTGTCGCTGTCGTTCCAGGACCTGTCGCTGCCGGCCCAGGTCTCCCGCCTGGTGGAGTACCCCGACGGGCTTGTGCTGGTCACCGGGCCCACGGGTTCCGGCAAGAGCACGACCCTGGCGGCCCTGATCGACCACCTGAACCGGAGCCGGCGCATCCACATCCTGACCATCGAGGACCCCATCGAGCACATCCACGAGAACCGCCTGGCCCGGATCACCCAGCGGGAGATCGGGTCGTCGGCGGTCTCCTTCGCCGAGGCCCTTCGGCTGGCCCTCCGGGAGGACCCGGACGTGATCCTGGTAGGGGAGTTGCGGGACCTGGAGACGATCCAGATGGCCCTGCAGGCCGCCGAGACGGGCGTCCTGGTACTCGCGACGCTGCACACGAACAGTGCCTCCCGGAGCGTGGACCGGCTGGTCAACGTCTTTCCGAGCCAGGACCAGGAGGTGGTCCGGAGCGTGCTGGCGGGGGTGCTTCGGGGCATTTTGGCCCAGCAGTTGCTGCCCCGGCGGTCCGGGGGCCGGGTCCCGGCCATCGAACTGCTCTTCTGGACCCAGGGGCTGCCGGCGATGATCCGCGACGGGAAGCCCCACCTGATCGAGACGGCAATCAAGACCGGGAGGCGCCTGGGCATGGTGGCGATGGACGACAGCCTGCTGGACCTGGTCCGTCGCCGGGAGGTGGAGCCTCGGGATGCCATGGACCGGGCCCTGGACAAGGGGATGTTCCGCAAGGTCCTGGCAGCGGAACTGGGCATCCGGGACCTGCCGGGGGGATGACCCGCCCCGTCACGGCTCGAAGCGCAAGGTGCCTCCCTGGACCAGGTCCGAGTGCTGGAGAACTCCCCCTGCAACCTCGACTCCGTTCCAGGTGACCCGGCTCCAGGCAGGGCCGTTGGCTGCCCCGGGGGCCTCGACGGTCAGGGTGCGGTCCCCGGGCAGGTCCACCTCGCAGCGGGGGAAGAGGGGACTGCCGACCCAGTACCGGTCGTCGCCGGGCATCGGGAAGAAGCCCAGGGCCGCGAAGACGTACCAGGCGGCCATTGTGCCGGCGTCGTCGTTGCCCGGGATCCCGTCATCCCGGGTCGTGTAGAGGGTCCGGGCGGCCCAGTGGACCCAGTGGCCCACCCGGTCCGGCCTCCCGGCGGCGTGGAACAGGAAGGCCGCGTGGAGGTCCGGCTCGTTGCCGTGCCAGTAGTAGCGGGGGTGGTTGCCGAACCACCACAGGGGGTCGTCGTTGGGCTGAGAGAAAATCTCCTCGTGCTCCCGTCGGCCCTGCTGGAAGAAGGTCTCCAGCCGATCGGCCATCGTCTCGGCGCCGCCCAGGACCTCCCGGAGTCCCTCGGGGTCCTGGGGGACCAGCCAGAGGTACTGCCAGGGCGTGCCCTCGGTGTAGGGCCGGTTCTGGAAGGTCATCGGGTCCGTCGGGTCCGTGATGGTCACGAAGGTGCCGGCGGCCTTTCGGGGCGCGAAGAAGCCCTGGGCCGGGTCGAAGAGGTTGCGCCAGTTGGCGGATCGGGACTCGTAGCGGGCCGCCTCGTCGGTCTTCCCCAGGGCCCGGGCCAGGCGGGCCATCGCTGCGTCGGCGACCGCGAACTCCAACGTTCGGGCCACCGACTGGTTCTGGCGGTCCACCGGCACATAGCCGAGCCGGACGTAGTCCTCGATGCCCACCCGACCGGCGTAGGGGTGTCCCGCGGGTGGCGGCGCGTTGGCGATGGCCACCATGGCCTGCCAGGCCGTGTCCACGTCGAAGTCCCGGATTCCCTTCAGCCAGGTCTCGGCGATGACCATGTCGGCCGGGGAGCCGATCATCACGTTGGTGTAGTAGGGACCGAGAGGCCACTTGGGCAGGAATCCCCCCTCCCGGGCCATCTGCACGAGGGAACGCACCAGGTCCGCCTGGCGGTCGGGCTGCAGCAGCACCAGCAGCGAGTGGAGGCCCCGGTAGGTGTCCCAGAGGCTGAAGTTCGTGTGATGGACGAACCCCGGGTTCCCATGGACCTGGCCATCGAGGCCCCGATAGCGCCCGTCCCGGTCCATGAAGCGGTTGGGCATCAGGTGGGCGTGGTAGATCGCGATGGCCAGGACCTCCTGGTCCTCGGGGCTGCCTCCCTCGCAGCGCACGCGGCCCAGCACCGCCTCCCAGGCCTCCCGGGTCTGCCGCAGGGCACCGTCGAAGCCGCCGTCCGGGAGGTCCGCCAGGTTGTCCACCGCCCCGTCCAGGTCCACGAAGGAGAGGCCGACGTCCACCTCGACGGCCTCCCCGGCGGCCAGGTCCCAGGTGAACCAGGCGCCGGTGTCCGGTCCTTCCTGCACCCGGACCCCCGGCTGCCGGTCCTGACCCTTCCAGGTGCCGAACCGGTCCGGGGGCCAGCGGAACCGCACGGCCAGATAGTGGGGAATGGGTCCCTCGGCCCGGGTGAACTCCCCGACGTTCCAGGCGCTGATCCGGACGCCCGCGGCGCCCTCCAGCACCTCCAGACGTCCGTCCTGGATCCTGCCGGTCGAGAGGGTGTGGGCCACGTCGATGCGCAGGGTCAGGGCCGTCGGGGCGTTTCCGGAAGGCCAGGAATAGCGGTGCACGGCCGCCAGGTCGGTGGCGGTGAGTTCCACGTGCACCCCGTCGGACAGAGTCACCTGGAAATGGCCGGCGGTGCCCCGCAAACTGTCGGCGTCGAAGCCCTGCCCCTCGTCCAGCGCCGGGCCGGCGTCCACCTCTCCCCGGAACGGCAGGAAGCCCACCGCCGCGAGGTCCGGGATGCCCGTCCCGTGGAGGTGGCTGTGGCTGAACCCCAGGATGTGGTGGTCCGCACTGTTGAAGCCGCTGCAGTGGTCTGGCGGCAGCTGGTAGTCGTCCCGGCCGTCGGGGCCCGCCTGGACCTGCCCGAAGGGGGCCTGTGCCCCTACAAAGGCGCTGCCGGCGAACCACCCCCGTCCCCCCGTGCCGATGCGCGTGTTGACCCGGTCCACGGCCCCCAGGGGGGCGTCCGGCAGGTCTCCAGGGCCATCGGACCGGACGTCCTCCACGGCGGTGTCCGCCGGTCCCTCTCCCGGGAGGTCTCCCAGGGCCTCCGGCGGCAGGTCCTGGCCAAGGTCCAGGGACGACGTCGTGTCTGAAGGCTCGCAGGCGGCCAGCGTGCAGGTCGCCATCGCCCATCCGATCACCTGCCAGGTGTGCCATCGGGGTCGCATCGGCTCCTCCGTGCCCGGACCGGTGCATGCTATGCTGAACCCGGCCGCTTGTCCTTCGCAAACGACAGGAGCCGGGTGCATGGATCGACGACGCCCTCGCCTGACGGTGGTCGGCCCTGTCTTCTTCGAGGTCTTCCTGCCCGGCCGGGACCCCTGGCCTCCCCCGGGGGAGGAACGCTACGTTCCGGCGATTCCGACGGGATTCGGCGGGGCCATCAACGCCGCCAGCGTGGCGGCAGCGCTGGGGGTCCGGGTGACCCTGGTGCATCCCTTCGGCGGCGGTCCCACCGAGGAGGCCGCTCGGGCCCTGCTGCGACTTCTGGGCATCCGGGAGGTCCTCTGGCCGAGTCGTCCGGATCCGTTCGTCACGATGGTCATCCCCGGGGAGGATCGGTCGTTCCTGAGCGCCGGGGACGAGGATTGCCTGGGAGCCTGCCCGCCGATTCCGCCGGCCCCCTGGGTGCTGGTCGGTGGGGCGAAGGAGGCCTTCCGGAACGAGGCTCGGGTCCGGGAGGTCCGAGGCCGGGGGGCGCGGGTCTGCACGACGGGATGCTGGTCGCCGCCGGACCTGGATCGCCTGGGAACCCGGGCGGATGTCCCCTTCGACCTGCTGGTGCTGAACCGCCGGGAGGCCGAACGGGCGACCGGGCGGGCAGGCCCGGCGGCAGTGGAGGCCCTCCAGGGGAGGGCGGCCCGAGAGGTGGTGGTGACCGATGGGGCGGCCGGTGCCTGGGGGGTCCTGGAGGGCCGGTGGATCGAGGCCCCGGCCATGCCAGCCACCGTGGTGGACCCCACCGGGGCCGGCGATGCCTTCACGGCGGCCCTGCTGACCGGCCGTCTGCGGGGCTGGCCGGCGGACCGGGCCATGGCCCTGGCATCTCAGGTCGCTGCTCGGGTGGTGGGCATCCGGGGCGGCTGTGTGACCGACCCCTCCCTGCTCCACGGGCTCTGACCCGGGAGTCAGGACCGATCCGGGAGGACCGTCCGGAGCCGGTGCAGCACGTCCTCTCCCTCGAGGACCGGGCCGTGACCCGGGAAGACGACCCGGACCGGCAGGCGCAGCAGCCGCTCCCGGCTTTGGCGATACTGGCCCTCGTCGATCACCACCGGGTTCCACTCGCCGCCCAGGAAGTTGCGCACGGTGTCCCCGGTGACCAGGAAGCCCGCCTCCCGGTGGAACAGGCAGGCCGAGTCGTCGGAGTGCCCCGGAGTCGGAATGACCTCCCAACCCGGGAGGTCCGGGATCGGCCCCTCGACCGGCAGGGACCGAACGGGTGCATGAAAGGGGTTCTGCTGGTGGGTCAGCCCCCGTTGTCGAATCCACCCCAGGTCCTCGGGGGTCAGGAGCGGGAGGCCCTGGTAGAGCCATCCGGCCAGCAGGTGCCGCAGGTGGGGGGCATGGGGATACCGCAGCGGGGGACCGCCCTGGAAGGCCTCGAAGGCCCGGGCCTGGACCAGGATGGGGCACCCCAGGCGCGAGGCCAGGGCATCGGCGCCCATCAGGTGGTCGAAGTGGAGGTGGGAGATGGCGACGCCGGCGACCCGGGCGCCAGTCCTCCGGGCCCACCGGACCGCCTCGGCGACGTCGCCGACATCCTGGGAGGACCCCATGTCCACCACCATGGCCCGGTCCCCGGCACGGATCACGTAACTGACCCCATAGCGCCCTGGCAGGACCATCACGGCCGTGTCGGGTCCCCGGTGGATCCGGGCCCGGGCGATGCCCCCGGGGGCGATCCATCGGGCGATGGCCGGGGTCTTTTCAGGCAACGGCCGGTCCGGGACGATCCACATGGGCGACTCCCCCAGATCCCGGGGCATTGTAACGCAACGCGTCAGCATCTCCCACCCGCGGTCCAGAGGTCCAGTTGGATGGCTCGGGACCCTCCACCGGGCGTCGGGACCGGACACCCTCCCGGGCACAGGTCCCGGTCAGGGAACGGACGTGTAGAGGATGTCCTGGGGGAAGAGGATCCGCTCACTGGCCGTGTAGAAGCCGGTTCCGGCGGCGTCGAAGGCCAGGGCCTCCCCCTGGGCCTCGTGGTAGAGGTCGTCCATGAAGGCGGGCAGGGGGCAGGGGTCCGAGGCGAGCATCTCTGCGACGGACCGCCCGGGATCCCGTCGGAACAGGCGGCCGTCGAAGTAGCCGCGGATCGCCAGCAGGAGCCCGTCCGGGGACATGTCGGCCGCGGTCGCGGTGGCGAAGGGGAAGTCGGCCACCAGTTCCGCCGTGACGGGCTCCCGCGGGATGGCGGGGGTGTCCGCTGCCGGGGCCGCCAGCCGGAAGACCTTCGTGCGGTCCAGGGTGTATTCCTTCACCACCAGGTACAGATCCCCGGTCCAGGGGTCCACGAAGAGGGACTCGCAGTCGTGGCTGCCGTCGGGGTAGGTCAGGTCGATCCGGCGAATGTCCTCGATGGGGGATCCGTCGATGGCCGCCGGCTCGGGGAAGACGTACACCGACAGGATGGTCCGTCTGCCCCCGTTGTTGCCCGTGTCGGCCAGGAACAGGGCATCCCCGGCGATCCCGGCAAAGGGCCCGATGGCGATGTCCTCGACGTCGGACACCTGGATGCCCTGCAGCGGGAAGGCCATGACCTCCGTGAGGGGCGCCTCCGCCGGCGGGGCATCGCCCGTCGGGGGTTCTGGCAGGCGGATGGCGAAGATGCGGGCAGAGTCCCCCGAGTCGTTGTGGGACCACAGGATGCCCGGATGGGTCCGGCTCGCCGCCAGGCCCGAGACCTCCACCAGATCGGTGTCGTCCAGGTTGCCGACCACCTGGGGAGGCGACCATGGCGGACAGGCCTCGATCACTTCGGGGTGAGCATCGGCCAGGTCTGTCAGGTCGTCGTCCGCCCCGGAGGACGGGTCCCCGCCGGCCACGTCCCCCGGGTCGGAGGTCGGCGATGCGTCGGCATCCGGGGGCGTGGCGTTGTCGGTTCCGGAGTCCCCCTGGACTTCGGCATCGGGCAGCCCGGTCCCCTCGGGGCCGGGGTCTCCAGGGGCGGTCTCCTCGTCATGTCCCGGATCCTCGGGCCCCATCGAACCCGTATCCCCGGGTCCCCGATCGGTCGTTCCGGGGCCCGCCCCGCAGGCCAGGGCCGATTCCAGCGCCAGGCCCAGCGTCACGATGACGAGGCATTCTTTCGCGGAAATGCAGTGTTTCAGGATGTCCTCCGGCAGGGAACGGGGGCATTCTAGCCCAGGTCTCTCATCCCGGGGGGGGAGAGCGGGATTCGCAGGGGAGGCGCTGACGCTACAATGCGTCGGTTCGGAAGGAGGGGGGCGATGCGGCGAGTCACTCGGGGACTCTGTTGGGGATGGCTGTGGATGGGAGTTCTCGGGTGCGGGGGGACGTCCGACGGGGCGTTCGACTGGCAGGCCTTCCTGGACCCTCCGCGGGAGGCTCGGCCCTTCGTGCGCTGGTGGTGGCCCGGCAACGACGTGGCCCCGGAGGAACTGCGCCGGGAGGTCGGACTGCTGGCCGAGGCGGGCTTCGGCGGGGCCGAGATCCAGGCCCTCGATGCGGCCCTGGACCCGACGGTGCCCGAGGAACGGCTGACCCGGAGGCGTTCGGTGGGGAGCCCCGAGTTCCTGGACCACCTGCGGACGGCGGCGGAGGCGGCCCGGGAAGCGGGGATCACCCTGGACCTCACCGCCGGGTCGGGGTGGCCCCTGGGGGGACCCTTCGTTGCGGTGGACCGGTCCATGCGGACGCTGATCCACCGGGAGGACGTGGCCCGGGGGCCCGCGTCGCTCTCCCTGGTCCTCGCTGGACCTGAGAAGGGGCCGTTCTACGAGGTGGCGGAACTGGCCGCAGGACTCGGGGAGCCCCTGGCGCGGTTCCTGCCGGATCAGGCCTCCCTGGTGTCGGTGATCGCCGCCCGGGTCCTCGACGACCAGCGAGACCCGGACGTCTTCGTGCTGACGGACCAGGTGCGCCTGGACCCCTCCAGCATCCGCCTGCTGACGGACCGGGTCGGGGCTGACCGGCGCCTCTCCTGGGAGGTCCCCGAGGGGGACTGGCGCATTGTCTCGATCTGGGACATGCCCGACGGGGAGGAGGTCAGTCTGGCGGCCTATCCGGGGGAGTCCTTCGTGGCGGACCACCTGGACGGCGAGGCGATGGTCGCGGCGCTCCAGGCCTACCTGGACGGGCAGGCGGGCTCGCTCCAGGGGCCGCCCTGGCGGGGCCTCTTCACCGATTCCTTCGAACTGGAGTGCGAGCGCCACTGGTCCCGGGACTTCCTGCAGCGCTTCCGGGAACTTCGGGGCTATGACCTGGAGCCCTGGCTCCCGGTGATGCTGGTCCCGGGGGCCGACAACCACCTCTTCGACGGGGCGGCCATCGCCACCGCGGCGCCCTTCGCCTACGGCGAGGACGACGACCGGGTTCGCTGGGACTACGCCCGGACGGTCTCGGACCTGTTCCTGGAACGAGGCCTGGGGTCCCTGGGCCAGTGGGCCGAGGCCCATGGATGGACCTATCGGGCCCAGGTCCATGGCGTTCACGTGGACCCCCTGGAGGCGGCCCGGGTGGTCCCGATCCCCGAGGCGGAACAACTCTACGCCAACGGCCTGGATGTCTTCCTGAAGGTCGTCTCCTCGGGGGCGCACCAGTATCATCGGGACCTGGTGGGGGCCGAGGTCCTGGTCTGGTCGGGCCGGGACCTCATGACCACCCCCCTCAAGGCGAAGGCGGCCCTGGACAAGGCCTTCCTGGCGGGGATCAACGCCGTCACGCTCCACGGCTTTCCCTATCGCTCCATGGAGGAGGGCTACGGGCCCCTGGACTGGCATCCGTTCTGCTCGCCCTTTGGCGGGTCGGGGACCTATTCCAGCCACATCGGGGAGGCGGACCCCTTCTGGTCGGCCTGGCCGGACCTGAACCGGTACGCCGGTCGGATCCAGTGGGCGATGCGGCAAGGAACCCCGTCGGCGGATTTCCTGGTGCTGTATCCGTGGCTGGAGGTGTCGGCCTCCCTGGTGAACCTGGACGCCGAGGGGGAGCCGCTGGTCCAGGGGCGCTTCGACGGCGAGCCGGAAGAGACCGGCAACCAGGGGCTGCTGGAGACGGTCCAGGGGCTCTTCGGGGGCCTCTCGCTGCCTCCCTCGGCCCGATGGATGCAGGTCATGCGGCCGGTGCTGCGGGACCTTCAGGACCAGGGCCATGCCTGGGAGTTCGTGAACGGTGCCGGGGTCCTGGAGGCTCGGCCGGACCTGGTGTCGGGGATCGTGCTGGGGGACCGGCGGTTCCAGGCCCTGGTGGTGCCCGAGGTGACGGCGCTGGAGCCGGAGGTGGCCGAGGCCCTGGCTGATCTGGCGGGCCAGGGGGTGCGGGTGATCTTCCTGGGGGCCGTTCCGGACCACCAGCCGGGCTACCTGGGTCGCGAGGCGGGGGATGCCCGAGTGGCGGCGGCGATGGCTTCGGCCCGCACGTCCCGGGGGGCCGTGTTCGGGGACCTGGCCCAGGCCGCTGCCGTGCTGCGCGCGGCGGGCGTGGTGCCGGGGCTGCAGCATGCCCAGGGGCGATCGATCCTCCGGCACATCCGGCGCCGACTCCCGGGCAACGGGCGGGTGGCGCTCCTCTGGAATCCCTCGGGGACCTCGCTGGAGGCGAGGTTCTCGCTGGAGGGAGGCTGCCGGGGGCCAATCCTGGCGGACCCCATGCAGGGGACCTGGACCGAGGCCGACCTGGACGACGACGGGCGGATCGGGATCACGCTGGCACCCTGGGAGACCCGACTGCTGCTCTGTGGCACCGGGACTCCCATGGACCAGGGGGTCCCGGTGCCCGTCGCGGGGACGGTGGCGTTCCAGAAGGAACTGCCCCTCCAGGACTGGAGGCTTCGGGTCGAGGGGGACGACGTGCCTGGCGGCGTCGTGGACCGGGTCTTCCAGGCGCTCGGGGACTGGCGGGACCAGGAGGACCTCCGGGATGCCGGGAGCCCCGGGGTCTATCGGACGACCTTCTCCCTGACGGCCGGGGAGGCCGCCGGGGACGTGTCGCTGGACCTGGGCTGGATCTGGGGGAGCGCCGAGGTGCAGGCAAACCGACAGACGGTCGGCCGAAGCCTGGTGCCGCCCTTCGTGGTGGACCTGACGGGGCGGGTACGGGAAGGGAACAACGAGGTCACGGTGACGGTGACTCCCCCCTTGCGGAACCGGATGCTGGCCCTCGGGGACCGGGGCGAGGCCTGGGCCAGGCAGTTCCGGGGCAAGGGGGCCACCCGGGTGGCCGCGGGCCTGGTGGGACCCGTCCGCCTGCGCCTTCGCCCATCGGCCGCTCCCTAGGCCGGAGGCCCCGGAGTCTGTTGTCGGATATACTGATGCCCCGGATCGAGGGAGCCAACGAGGATGCGGTACCGGTGGTTGCTGACGGGACTTCTGGGGTGGGCGGCCTGCGCCGGGGGGCTCACGGTCTCCCGGGACTGCGAGGACCGGATTCGGGCCTGCCTGGCCACCTGCCCTGCGGCGACGCTGGACCGGAACGAGGAGGGGCCCCGGGCGATCCCGGCCGACACCCGGAGCGACTGCGAGAGGCGCTGCCAGAGGACCTGTCTGCCATGAAGGACGACGAGGCCCTGCCCCAGCCCCTCTGGAACGTCCCTGCGGGAGGCGATGAGGTCCTGGAGGCGGTCCTCCGAGGTGCGGCCAAAGTCCTCGGGTGCTCCTCGGCGAGCCTGATTTTTCTGGACCAGGAGGCCCAGGTCCTCCGGGTCCGCGTGGGAATCACGGCAGTCTCCAATCCGTCCCTGGCCGAGGTGGAGTCCCTGCTGGGGTCGATCCGGGAGATCTCCCGGCCCATGGAATCGGTCCGCAACAGCCTGCTCTACGTGGCCTGGCGGGACCGGGCCGCCGTGGAGTGCTCGAGCCTGACGGAGATGGCCGGCGGGGCATTCCCGGCCTCGGTGCTCCGGATGGTGGACCGGCTGCTGGGGGACCATCGCTTCGTGGCGGTTCCGGTCATCGCCGGGGAGAACCCCGTGGGGCTCGTGCTCTTCGAAAAGACCGGGAAGCGCCCCTTCAGCCCCCAGCAGCGGGAGGTGATGGTCCGGTATGCCCAGCGCCTGGGGGAGATCCTTCGGCGGGGGCAGGACCCCGAGGCCGCCTCCCAGGGTCATCGCCAGGAGGTGCTGCTGCTGGTCGGACCCCAGGGGCGCATTCTCGGGGGCAACCGGATGGCCCTGTCCCTCGACAAGTCCCAGCGCCGGGCCCTGGCCCGACAGGTCGGGGAACGGCTGCAACGGCCAGGGGACGGCGGCCCGCAGACCCTCGAATGGGGGGCGGCCCAGGAGGGCGGCGTCGTGCGGGTGCACTGGGACCGGCTTCGAGTCCAGGGACAGGAGGCGGCCCTGGTGCGACTCGATCGGACGGCGACGGGCCTGGACCCCCGGGACCGGTGGATGCGGCTGGCCCTGGGGGAGCGCCAGGCCACCCTGCTCCTGGGACCGGACCTGGAGGTGACCTCCTGCAACTCCGACGCCGAGGTCCTTTTCGGCGCGCAACCGGGCGGACTCCAGGACCGGCCGATCTGGGACTTCTTCCCCTCCCGGGAGGCCGCCCAGGCCCTGTTGAACCGCCAGATGATCATGAGCCAGGAACACCGGGAGGAGGTCGTCACGCTGCGGCGACTGGACGGCTCGTCGTTCACGGGCCGGACCGAGTGGCTGCTGCTGGCCGATGGGGAGGGCCGGACTCTGGGATTCCTGATGGGAATCCGGGAGACCCTCGACGAGGAGTGGGACCGGGAGGAGGGGGCGGGATCGGAGGTGATGCGGCAGGAGCGCCTGGCCACGATGGGGCAGATGGCGGCCCAGATGGCCCACGAGATCCGGAACCCCCTGCTGGCCATCGGGGCGACCCTCCAGGTCCTGGCCCGGGAGGAGCGCATCGAGGAGGAGTCCCGGGGGATGCTCACGGCCGCCGCCGCGGAGATCACGCGGCTGGACATGCTGTTGAAGGACTACCTGTCGCTGGCGGTCCGCCAGGGGGCGGTCCGGGCTCCCGTGGACCTGGTGGAGGTGACCCGGGAGGTCCTCTCGTTGCTGCGCCACTCCCCGAAGGCCCAGGACCGGATCCTGGTCCAGGCGTTGCCGGAGACCTTGCCGGTGATGGCGGACCCCGATGGGTTGCGGCACGTGCTGTTCAACCTGGTGCTGAATGCCCTGGAGGCCACTTCTCCCGGCGGGCGAGTCGAGGTCCGAGGCGGAGTCGAGGGGGACCGGGTCATGCTGGAGGTGGAGGACGACGGGGTCGGGCTCCCCCCGGTGGACCCGGCCTCGCTGTTCGAACCGTTCATGAGCACCAAGCGCCACGGCACCGGGCTCGGCCTTTCGGTGGTGCGTCAGGTGGTGGAGGCCCACGAGGGGCGCGTCGCTCTGACTGCGAGGCCCGAGGGGGGCACCCGGGCCACGGTGTGGCTGCCCAGGAGGACGACATGACCGGAGGCACCGGCGGCGGGGAGTTTCGGGTGCTGGTGGTGGACGACGAGGTGCTGTTCGCCCGGGCCCTGGCCCGGACCATCGCCCGGGAGGGGGTCTCCTGCGATGTCGCCCACGGTGCCGCCGAGGCCGTCGAGAGGGTCTCCCGGAAGTCCTACGCCGTGGTGCTGCTGGACCACAAACTCCCCGACGGCGATGGAATCCGGCTGGTCCCGACCCTCCGGGGACGGATGCCCGGGGCCGTGGTGCTGGTGATGACGGCCTTCGAGGCCATTCCCAGCGCCATCCAGGCCATCCGGCTGGGGGCCGAGGACTACCTGGTGAAGCAGGCCTCCATGGATCCCCTGGTCCAGGCGGTGATGGCCGTCCGGAGGCGCCTGGCCCTCCAGGCCCCGAAGGGAGAGGACGCCGCAGGAGGGCTGTTGGGCAACAGCCCGGGGATTCGGCTGGCCCGGGAGCAACTGGACCGGGCCGGGGCGATGCCCGAGATGACGGTCCTGCTCCTGGGGGAGAGCGGCACCGGCAAGGAGGTGGCGGCCCGGTGGCTCCACGAGCGGCACGCCCCTCCGGGAAGCCCCTTCGTGCCGGTGGACTGCGTCGCGATGCCGGCCAGCCTGGCCGAGAGCCTGCTGTTCGGTCATGAGCGGGGTGCCTTCACCGGGGCGGACAGGGCGGCGACGGGTGCCTTCGAGGCCGCCGGGGACGGAACGGTCTTCCTGGATGAGATCGGGGACATGGACCTCGGTCTCCAGGGGAAGTTGCTCCGGGTGCTGGAGTCCCGGGAGTACTCCCGGGTGGGGAGCGTCCGGCGGCAGACGGTTCGGGCACGGATCGTCGCCGCGACCCATCGGGACCTGGAGCAGATGGTCCGGGAGGGGACCTTCCGGTTCGACCTCTACCAGCGGCTGTCGGTCTATCCAGTCCTGCTGCCCCCGTTGCGGGATCGGGACCGGGACGTGCTGATCCTGGCGGAGCACTTTCTGTCGAACACCGCCCGACGCCTGGGACGGACACCGGAACCGTTGGCTCCGGACGTGGAGGAGGCCCTGGTTCGCTACGACTTTCCCGGAAACGTTCGGGAACTGAAGCACCTGTTGGAGCGGGCCCTGATCCTCGGGGATTCGGGGCGGATCGAACTGCGCCATCTCCCCGATCGCCTGTGGTCTGCCGGGGGCACCGGGTCCCGTGTTCCCCCTCCGGGAGCCGGTGGGAGGTCCGCCGGGCCGGACCGGGCGGCGCCACGGGCCTCGGCGGGGTCCGGCTCCCTGGAAGACCTGGAACGCCGGGCGATCCTGGAGGCCCTGGAACGGGCCCGGGGGGTGAAGGCCGAAGCGGCCCGGCAACTGGGCATCAGTCGCTTCCGACTGCTCCGGAGGATGGCCCGGCTCGGCCTGTCCCAGCGGGAGACGGACCTCGAGGCGTGATCTCCCGGAGCGAGCATCGGTGCGGTTCGTCGGCAAGACCGGGGGCCTCCCGAGGGTCGAGGAGGGGCGAGGGTCCTTGCCAGGGGCCGGGGCCCTCCTCTAGAGTAGGCCGTCGAATGCAGGGAGGCTCCGGCCATGGCCGAGGAGCAGCATCAGGTCATCTACTCGATGATGGGGGTCGGCAAGACCTATGGGACCCGATCGGTCCTCAAGGACATCTGGCTGTCCTACTTCTACGGGGCCAAGATCGGGGTGATCGGGGCCAACGGGTCCGGGAAGTCCACCCTCCTGCGCATCCTGGCCGGTGTCGAGACGGAGTTCGAGGGCAAGACCGCGTGCAGCCCCGGCTACACCATCGGCTATCTGGAGCAGGAGCCGCGGCTGGCCCCGGGGAAGACCGTGATCGAGGTCGTCCGGGAGGGGATGCAGCCCATCGTGGACCTCCTGCAGGAGTTCGATCGCCTCAACGAACGCTTCAGCGAACCCCTGGACGACGACGAGATGGAGCGCCTGCTGGCCCGCCAGGGGGAACTCCAGGACCGGCTCGACGCAGTGGGTGCCTGGGACCTGGATTCGAGGCTCGAAGTGGCGATGGACGCCCTCCGGTGCCCTCCCGGCGACACCCCCGTCGAGGTCCTCTCCGGGGGCGAGGCCAGACGGGTGGCCCTCTGCCGCCTGCTGCTCCAGAAGCCGGACATCCTGCTGCTGGACGAGCCGACCAACCACCTGGACGCCGAGTCGGTCCACTGGCTCGAGCAGCACCTCCAGCGCTACCCCGGGACGGTCATCGCGGTGACCCACGACCGCTACTTCCTGGACAACGTCTCCCAGTGGATCCTGGAACTGGACCGGGGGCACGGGATCCCCTGGAAGGGCAACTACTCGTCCTGGCTGGAGCAGAAGCGCCAGCGCCTGGCCCAGGAGGAGAAGCAGGAGAGCGACCGCCAGCGGACGCTTCAGCGAGAACTGGAGTGGATCCGGATGTCGCCGAAGGGGCGCCACGCCAAGGGAAAGGCCCGCCTGACGGCCTACGAGAACCTGCTGGCCCAGCAGCCGGACCGTCTGTCCCGGGAACTGGAGATCTTCATCCCGCCGGGGCCCCGGCTGGGGGACGTGGTGATCCAGGCCGAGAATCTCCGGAAGGTGTATGGCGACCGGGTGCTCTTTGACGGCGTGAACTTCTTGGTGCCTCCCGGGGCGGTGGTGGGCATCATCGGGCCCAATGGCGCCGGCAAGACCACCCTCTTCCGGATCCTGACCGGACAGGAGCAGGCCGACGGCGGCACCCTCCGCCTTGGCGAGACGGTCCGGATCACCTGCGCGGACCAGGTCCGGAGCACGTTGAACCCGGACCAGACCGTCTGGGAGTGCATCAGCGGGGGCAGCGAGCGGCTGCTGCTGGGCGGGGTCGAGGTGAACAGCCGGGCCTACGTGGCCCGGTTCGGCTTCAGCGGGTCGGATCAGCAGAAGAAGGTCGGCACTCTCTCGGGAGGCGAGCGGAATCGGGTCCAGCTGGCCCAGATGCTGAAGGCCGAGGCCAACGTGATCCTGCTGGACGAGCCGACCAACGACCTCGACGTGAACACCCTCCGGGCCCTCGAGGACGCCATCGACCGCTTTGCGGGATGCGTGCTGGTCATCAGCCACGACCGCTGGTTCCTGGACCGCATCGCCACCCACATCCTGGCCTTCGAGGACGAGGGGCGGGTGGACTGGTTCGAGGGGAACTACCAGGAGTGGGAGGCCGACAAACGGGCCCGCCTCGGGGCCGACTGGCAGCCCCACCGGATCCGTTACCGCCAGTTGACCCGGTAGGGCGGCCTCGCCGTCGGCATGTCCTCAATGGCAGACCCATCCCCCCCGGGGGAAGGCCGCCCCCGACGGTCCCTGGGCTGCCAGCACGAACAATGACCGTCGATTCCGTGGCTCAGGGGTCTCGTCGGGGGTCGGCACCGCCAGGGCATCCTCCCCGAATCCCTGGCTGCAGACCGGGACCTTGAGGCCGTGGGCCTTCAGCCAGAGTGCCGTCGCCGCCGCCCGGGCCCCCGAGAGGGACTGGTTGAACTCCCGACTGCCGACGGTGTCGGTGTAGCCCGCGACGTAGAGCCGCAACCGCAACTGGGTTCCCAGGGTGGCCAGCACCCGGTGGGTCTCCTCCAGCACCCGGGCCAGTTTGGGCTCCTCTTCCGGGAGGATGTCGGCCTTGCCGAACTCGAAGAGGACCTCGTCGTGGGGGACCTCCATGACCACCGGGCTGAACTCCACGGCCTGCCGGAAGCCCTCGGGGTCCTCCGCGACCACCTCCACCCGACCCACCGGGTCCTTGGGGGGATCGAAGGTCAGCGTGTCGGGTCTCCCCATGGGGAGGTCCAGGCGCCAGTGCTTTCGGAGCAGTTCCTGGCCATCCAGACCCGTCAGGGTCAATGTGACCCGCTCCGGGTCGCCCTGGAGCCGGACGGCGATCCGCCCCAGGGCCAGGTCGACCCCCTCGGGCGGGACCTCCAGCCTGAACGGTCTCGCGACCGCTGCGGAAAAGGCCACCTCGTAGGGCGGCTGGTGACCCGCCGCCTCCACGATGGCTCGGTAGTACTGCCGGCCTGGTTCCTGAGGCATCCCGACCCGCCGGGTCTCTCCGGCCTTCATCGCCGGGATCCGGAAGACCTTCCGAGGACCGTCGACGCGCTCCAGGGTCACCGTGATGCCCCGGACGGGGGCCTCGGCGTGCAGGGACAGGCCCGGCTGGTCGTCGCCCCCCAGGCACCGGTGGTGGACGGTGACGTCCAGGGGCCCGAGGACCCCCGCCCGGGCGTCCGGGACGATGCACAGGACTCCAGCCCAGGCCAGCAACAGCCGCTTCATGGCCTCCCCTCCAGTCCGCCTCAGGCCTCGTCGACTCCGCGCAGCGTCTGGGACTCGAAGGACCACTCCCAGAGGGCCGCCTGCCGATCCTCCGGCAGGTCCGTGGGGAGTTCAAACCGGAAGTGATGTCGGAAGAAGTGTTTGAGGTGGGCCAGGGCGCCCTGGGTCCGCAGCGTCAGGAAACGGACCGAGAACCCCTGGACCTCGCCGGGTTTCTGGGGGAACTCCAGCCGTCGGAGGACCTGGGAGCGGATCACCACGGTGGGATGTCCCTCCTCGACCAGCCGCGGGAAGACGATGGCCACCTCGGCCCCGGGGACCGGGAGCCAACGGGAGTGGACGAAGGCGCCTCCCAGGCTCACCTCCGCCAGAAGTGCCTTGTGCCGGGCTCCATTGTGGACGCAGAGGACCGACAGCAGGTGGGGCTTCCGGGGACGCCGCCTCCGGTCCTGGCCGGGGCCTTTGGTGGGGGTCCCGGGGACCGGAACGGATGGCGGCGCCGGTGCGGGGATCGGACCCCCTTCCGGGGGAGGGGCCGGCACCACGGGATCGATTGCCGAGGGAGTGTCCATCTGCCCGAAGGGGGCCATGGCGACGGTGCCTCGGGGGGACTCGGGCACGGGGGATCGGGCGGCGGGGGCCGGGGCCCCCTGGACATCCATCTTCCCGAAGGGGGCCATGGCCACGGTGGCCGGCGCCGGCTCCCGGGGCCCCTCGGCGATTGGCGCCGGAGCGTCGGACACCATGGGCACCCCGGCCCAGGTGTCCAGGGCGCCGCCAGACGGAGACAGGTCCCGCTCAGTGTCCCCTGGTCCCCGGGCGGCGAGTCGCTCCGGAATCGAAGACCGGGCGGTCAGTTTCAGGGCCGCCCGGAAGGTCTCGACGTCCGGGTAGCGGTCCTCCGGTGACGGGGCCAGGGCCACCCGGAAGAACTCCTCCAGCGCCTCGGAGGGGGGGAGGGTCGGCAGGAGGTCCCGGGGCGTGGGGATCGGACCCTCGATCTTCCGCAGGGCGATCTCCACCGGGTTGTTTCCCTCGAAGGGCAACTTCCCGCAGACCAACTGGAACAGCAGGATGGCCACCTCGTAGAGGTCCGAGGAGGGGCCCAGGTCTCGCCCGAGCATCTGCTCCGGGCTCATGTACTCCATCGTGCCGAAGGTGACTCCCTGGACCGTCTGCCCCGGACGCGGGTCGAAGAGCATCTTGGCCACGCCAAAATCCAGGACCTTCACGAACTCTCGGCCGTTGGCCCCCTCCAGGAGGAAGACGTTGTCGGGCTTGAGGTCCCGGTGAAGGATCCCCTGGCCATGGGCTTCCTCCAGGGCGTCCAGGATCTGGTGCACCAGCCGGACCGCCCGATCCAGCGCCATCGGGCGTTTCTCCTGCTCCATCGCGTCACCCAGCGTCCGGCCTTCCAGGAGTTCCATCACCAGGTAGAGGACTCCATCGGCGGTCCGTCCGAAGTCGAAGACCGACACCGTGTGGGGGCTCTTGAGGCGGCTGGCCGCCCGGGCCTCGGTCAGGAAGCGCCGGACCGCCTGCTCGTCGTGGACCATGTCCGTCCGGAGGACCTTGATGGCCACGTCGCGGCCCATGCTCAGCTGTTCGGCCCGAAAGACCGTTCCCATGCCCCCGACGCCCAGCACGGAACGGAGGACGTAGCGATCGTCCAGCACCCGGCCCACCAGGGTGTTCCCCGTCGAGGGCGTCCCGACATCCGACACCGCGATGCCTCACGTCTTCGTCAGGGACGCAACGATACCCGGATGTCGTCTTGCCGACAAGGGCCATTCCCATCCAGGGGTTCGATGGCCGACGTGGCAGATGGGTCGGTTTCGCGGTAGCATGACTCTGCCGGGAGGACAGGTACAGGGAGAAAGGGGGAACGGGGTGCCCAGGGTCTGCATTGATTGCCGCCGGGCCTATGGGGAAGGCGATTCTCTGTGCCCCGTGCACCGGACCCAGCTCCGGGAGGTGGCCCGGATCGACCCGGAGATGGGCCAGGTCCTGGGGCGCCACGTGGTGCTGGAACGGCTTGCGACCGGGGGTTCCGCGATGGTCTATCGGGCCCTGCGGCGCCCCGACGGGATCGAGGTCGCCCTCAAGGTGAGCCCGCCGTCCCTCTGGCAGACCGACCGGGAGGTCGAGCGGTTCCTGCGGTCGGCGGAACTGGCGCGACGGCTCGGTGGGGAAGGCGTGGTCCGGGTCTTCGACTACGGACAGGACCCCGATGGCACGTGCTGGCTGGCAATGGAACTCCTGCAGGGACGGACGCTGGCCGAGGCCTTCCAGCAGGACGGACTCCCGTTTCCGGTCGCCCGGGTGCTGGACCTGGGGGCCCAGGTGCTCGACGCGGTGCAACGGGTTCACGAAGGGGGCCTGGTCCACCGGGACCTGAAGCCTGGCAACATCTTCCTGCTGGCCGGGTCCCCGGAGCGGGTCCGCCTGCTGGATTTCGGCCTGGCCAGGAACCTGGAAGACCGAGGGCCTCGGCTGACCCTGGCGGGCACGGCCCTGGGAACGCCCCTCTACATGTCCCCGGAACAGGGGCGGGGCCTGCCGGGCGGGGTCCCGACGGACCTCTACGCGGTGGGAGTGATCCTCTTCGAGATGATCACCGGGGAGACGCCGCACCAGGATGCCTCGGCCATCCGACTGCTCCTGAAGAAGAACACCGAGGACGCGCCCCGGATCGGGGAGGTGGCGCCGGAGCGGGGGGTGCCCCGGGAACTGGAGGACCTGGTGTCCTCCCTGCTGGACCGGGATCCGGCCCGGCGTCCCCCCGGCGCGGCGGAGGTCCGGGACCGCCTGCGGGAGATCCGGGCGAGCCTCCCGTCCCGGGAGGGCGGGGAGGTCACGGGCATTCGGAAGGCTCCGGAGTCGAAGTTCCGGCGCCCGACCCGCCCCATCCGGGGCACCGCTCAGACCTCGGCCCCCGAACACCGCTCCGGAGAGTCCGGGGCCCTGCGGATGGTCCGGTTCTCCCCGCGCCTGGTCCTGGGGGAACCGGACCTCGATCGGGATCACGAATCCCTCTGCGAGGTGGCCAACGAGGCTCTGGGACAGGGACGAAACCTCGAGAGTTCACGCCTGCTGCAGTTGCTGGAGGAGGTGTCTCGGCACCTGATCCCCCACTTCCGGCAGGAGGAGGCCCTCATGGAGCGGGTGGCCTGGGGAGAGGGCCCCCTGCACCGGGAGGCGCACCGGCGCCTGGAGCAGGAACTGGAGTCCCTCCTGGCCCTGCGGCACGTTCGTTCGGATCACCCCGATCTCGGAGACCGGTTCCGACTCTTCCTGGTTCACATGATGCACCACATCCAGGTGCTGGACGGCCATCTGGCCGAGTCGCTGCAACGCACCAGGCCCGGGTCGGCCCTGGACGGCATCGGAAAGTGAGGACCGGAGGGGTCAGAGTTCCCGGGTGGCCTTGATGGCCACCACCTGGGTCGGGAAGGCCTCGCTGAGAGCGTTCCGGGTCACCGGGACCTGGGCGATGGCATCCACGACGTCCATCCCGGCGACCACCTGTCCGAAGACGCAGTAGCCCCAGCCGTCAGGGACCGGAGCGGTGTGGTCCAGGAAGTCGTTGTCCACCAGGTTGATGAAGAACTGGGCCGTCGCGCTGTGGGGCTCGCTGGTCCGGGCCATCGCCAGGGTTCCCCGGCGGTTCTTGAGGCCGTTGGCCGCCTCGTTGGGGATCGGGGCCCGGGTGGCCTTTTCCCGGCGTGCCACGTCGAAGCCGCCACCCTGGATCATGAACTTCTGGATCACGCGGTGGAACAGGGTGCCGGTGTAGTGCCCGGACCGCACGTAGCCCAGGAAGTTCTCCACGGTCTTGGGGGCCTTGTCCGGGAACAGTTCCACGGTGATGTCGCCCTTGGTGGTCTGGATCAGGACCTGGGGGTTGGCCATCGAGTCGCCTCCTCGAAAGGAGTGCCCAGTGTGCCAGGATCCGGGCCCCAGGTAAAGCCCGTCAGCGGGAAAGTTCCCGGACCAGACGGTCGGCCCGGTAGACCTTCTTGAGGGCCTCCAGGATGGCCTGGGAGGTCACCGCCACGGCCCGGTTGGACGCCTCGTCGAACCAGAAGGCACCCCCGAGGGAGGGGAGGTTGCCGTCAAAGATCAGGCCCACCAGTTCCAGGTTCTTGTTGAACAACGGGCTTCCGGAGTTGCCGCCCACGATGTCGTTGGTGGTGGCGACGTTCATCGATGTCTTCCTGTTCAGGCGGGAGGCTGCGGCGAGCCAGGAGGCCGGGAGGGCATAGGGATCCTCGCCGGTGTGGCGCTGGAAGGCACCCTCCAGGAAGGTCACGGGGGGCACCGTGCGGCCCCGCTCCCGGAAGGACTGGACCGTGCCGAAGGACAGGCGGAGGGTGAAGGTGGCGTCGGGCCAGGTCTTTCCGGTGGCGGCCTGGAAATGGGCCCGGGCAACGGTGGCCGAGTGCTGGCGCACCACCGCCTCCACCTGCTCTTCGTAGCGCTTGCGGACCGCTCGGGCGGCCTCATCGACCCGGATCGCCAGGCGGATCATCGGGTCGGTGCTGGCCTGGATGGCCTCGGGGCCTCCTTCCCAGAGGGCCTTGCGCACCTCCAGGTCCGCGAGCCGGGTGCCCTGGACCACCTCGGCAGCCAGGCGCTCGGGACTTCGGTCGCCGAGGACCTGCCGGACCACCGGGTCGTCCATGGTGAGGATTTCCCGCAGTTTCGTGAGCCCGAAGGCCAGCAGTTCCTCCTCCATCGCCAGGGGGACCGGTGCGGTGCTGAAGAGGCGCTGGGTCAGGGAGGGGAGGGCGGCCTCGGTGTATTCCCGGAGGCGCTGGTCGTCGGGTTTCTGGCGCTCGGCGGCGCCTCGGACCAGCATCCGGGCGATGGGGAACAGGTCGCCGGGGAAGGCCCAGCCCTGTTCCAGCAGCATGTGGGCGTCGAAGAAGTCCCGGTAGCGTTGCTGGGACTCGGCAATGGCGTCCCAGGCCCTGGCCTTCTCGGGGTCCTGGATGAAGAGCCGGAGGGCCGCCTCCAGGTCGGCCTTCCTGCGCATCAGGGCCGGGTCCAGCAGGGCCCGCCACATGCCCAGGACGGCCTTGTAGGAGTTCTCCACGAAGAAGAGGTTCTCCCGGGCCTCCCGGCGGGCCTCGGGGGATCGGCGTCCATACTGGGTCAGGAGCCCCCGGAGTTCTGCCAGGCGGAGCAGGCGGGTGGGGTAGGCCACGTCGCGCAGGAACTCCAGTTCCGCGACCGTCAGGAGACGCTGGGTCCGGCCCGGATGACCCGACACGAAGGTCAGGTCCCCCTCCCGGGGGGCCTTGTTGCTGAACCGGAACCAGGCCGGGGACCGGAGGGGCTTGCCGTCCTGGTAGACCCGGAGCATCGCCATGTCCAGGTCATACCGCGGGAAGGTGAAGTTGTCGGGGTCGCCGCCGAAGAAGGCGATGCGGAACTCCGGGGCGAAGACCAGACGCACGTCCTGGTAGCGCTGGTAGCGATAGAGATGATAGGCACCGCCATGAAAGAGAGTCACCACGTCGCAGCGCCAGGCGCCGTTCTGGGCGCACTCGGCCTCGATGCGGGTCATCTCGGCCTTCTGGGCCTCGCTGAAGGCCCCGCCCTCCTTGCCCGCGGTGGCCTGGGCCAGGCGGTCCGTGACGTCCCGGATCTCCACCAGGACGTTGACCTCGATCTCGGGGCATTTCACTTCCTGGTCCCGGCTGGCGGCCAGGAAGCCCGTCTCCATGTAGTCCTTCTCCGGCGTCGAGACCTGGTGGATGCAGGAGGAGGCGCAGTGGTGGTTGGTCAGCACCAGGCCCTCCGGGGAGACGAAGGACCCGCTGCAACCTCCGGCGAGCCGGACGGAGGCCAGGCGGGCCTTCTCCAGCCAGCGGGCATCCGGGGCGAAGCCGTAACGGGACTTCACGAGGTCCGAGGGGAAGTCGTTGAAGAGCCACATCCCCTCGTCGGCCCGGGCCAGGAGCGGGCAGAGGAGGATCATCAGGCACGTCGCGGTCGCTCGCCTCATGGAGGCACCTCCCGGTCCATCAGACGGCGCGGACTCTATCCCGAGGCCCGCTGACTGGCAAGGGACGGTGGACGTTGATGGCGGCCCGGCGGGTGCCCTTTGAGGTCCCTGGGGCGGGAGCGCGGACACCCGGCGGCGATACGGGAACTCCCATGGTGGTCCGGGTCGGTGATCTCCCCCTTGAAAGGGGCGGGGCTGGCCGCGTATGCTGCCGCCGGAACCAGGCAACCCCGGCGACGGGGGCGGAGGACGACCATGCGACGCGCAGTGTGGGGACTGGGGCTGCTGCTGGCCCTGGGTTGTGGGGGTGGCAACGGCGGGTCCTCGGACCCGGGCCCTGCCGACGTGCCGCAGGGACAGGACCTGCCCCGGGTCGATGTCCAGATCGACGAGGGCGGCACCGACGCGACGGTCCCTGAGGACACGCCCGGCAGCGACCTCTCGACGGGCTACGGTCGGCGCATCGAGTTCCTGGTGGATGTGATGTTCCCCCAGGCGGTGCCGGCAACCCAGAAGTACACGATCCGGGTTCGCGTGGTGGACAACGAGACGAACCAGGGGGTCCGGGCGGCGGCGGTCCAGTTCCGCATCGTGAAGTGCGAGGAACTGGCCGGCGAGGAGATCCTGGAGTACGACGGGACGATGACCACCTCCGCAGCCATCACCGATGAGAACGGACGCGCCGACGGGGTCTTCCAGGCCGGCGAGTCCACCGAACTGGTCTACACGGTGCAGGTCGAGACGGAGGATGCGAGCCCGGCGACGATCCAGCTGGTGGTCCGGGCGATGGACTGCGCCAGGTTGCTGGTGAAGGGCGACTGGGCCGGGTCCCTGTCCCCGGCGGCCTCTCTCCGGGTCACCGTGCTGCCTGGGGACCGGACCTGCGACTCCCTGGAGGTGGGCAACCTGCCGAACCCGGTGGCCCAGGAGGTGGGCAATGACTTCCAGGCAGGCGTCGAGATCCCCTGCGTGCCGCTGGACCAGACCTGGACGATCTTCGCCGAGGCCCAGGAGATCTGCCCCTTCGCGGCGGGGTGCCTGGAGGGGGTTCACAGCGGCGGCAAGGACGAGGTGACCGAGGCGACCGTCTCGTTGACCGGCGTCGAGGTCTCGCTGGCGGGGTCGTTCGACGTGAGCCACAATTGGAAGTTCCAGGAGGCCTTCCCGGCCTGCCAGTCCCCGGTGCAGAGGTGCGGGAGCGGGTCCCTGGACTTCCCCGGTCGGGTCTGCTGCTTCCTGGAGTCCATCGAGCGACTCTTCCGGTCCGATGGCGAGGCCGTGGTGCAGGGATTGATCAGCGCCGCCGCCGGTGCCGTCGCCGGGCACGAGGCGGATTTCGAGACGGCGGTCCGGGCCGCCGTGGCTGCCCAGGTGACCTCGAGGCTGCCGGCCTGGGCCGCCGACTATGCCACCGTGGGGCCCAAGGCTCTCCAGGCCGTCCGGAGCGTCAATGTCACCTCCACGATGAAACTGGAGGCCTCGTCGACCGAAGGCGTCTTTGACGGGTCCGAGACCTGGAAGGCGTACCTGCTCTACTGGAAGACCGGCTGCGACCCCCAGGACCCTCAGTACTACCTCTGCGGCAAACTGACCTACGGGATGGACCGCTTCGGGGGGCTCGCGTACTCGCCGGCCATTCCGAAGTCCACGATGACCGTCCGCCGGGGCCAGGGGAACCTGCTGGAGGTGCTGGAACACGAGGTCCAGATGAACCCCGGGCGCCTGCTGGTCTTCGTGGCCAGCGACATCGCCGCACGGGCCCTCACCGGCGGCACCATCCGGGACGGGATCTACAAGGACGGCCAGGCGACCGACGTGGCCTCGGCCTTCCGGCTCACCGTGAACTGCGACGACCTCGCCGCCGACCTCTGGCCCCGGGTTCAGGGGTGGTATGGCAGCGGCCAGGCGGGCCTGAAGACCCTGTGCACCCAGGGGGTCACCGAGGCCCTCCGGCCCTTCAACGAGGCCCTCTCGGCCGTCACCGCGACAACGAGCCTCCGCTGGACCGGCACGGCCACCTGGAGCGACCAGAACTGCGACCTGACGGGGGACCGCTTCTCCGAGGGGGCCGAGACCGGCACCGTGAACGCCCCGGGCGGTGACCCGATCGCCCTGACCGGTGCGTTTACGGCCAACCGGCAGTAGCCCCGGATCCCCGGTGGCCCGGGCAGATCGTCAACGATCCAGCGGGTAGAACAGGAAGGCGATGAAGCCGAGGATGGCGAAGACGCCTGCCGCCGCCCCGCTCAGGATGATGCCCAGCGGGGAGTCCTCGGTGTAGCCGAAGGCGTGGAACAGGGCCCCGAGGGCCAGCATCACCAGTCCCATCGCGATCTTCTGGATCAACCCCTCCATGCCGTTGTACATGGCCTCTCGGCGGTAGCCGGTCCGCTCGATGTCGTGGTCCATCACGTCGGCCAGGATGGTCCGGGGGACCACCAGGCCCAGGGCCATTCCCGGTGCCAGCAGGAAGCAGACGACCCCCATGTGCCAGCGGGCCGAGACTCCCGGGACGTGCCCGACCAGGGAGACTGCCGGGAGCAGCACCGCGAACCACGCCAGGGAAATCAGGTAGAGCTGCCGGCGCTTGTAACGGCGCGAGAGGACGTTGGCCAGGGGGGCCCAGGCGGCGGTCAGCAATGCCAGGCCCACCAGGATCAGGCCCGCCACCAGGTCCCCGTCGGCCGGGTCGTCCACGAGGGCGGTGTTGGAGATGTAGGGCAGGGCTGCCTCGATCAACTGGAAGGAGGCCATCAGCAGGGCCCCGGAGATGATGTAGGGAACGAAGGCGGGGTTCCGGAGGGTCTCGAGGGCCGCCCGGAACAGGCCGAAGGGGACCTCCTTGTCCGCCGAGTGGGGCGGCTCCCGGACCAGGAACAGCAGCGGGAGGAAGGCCGCGACGGTCAGCACCGCTCCGACGACCCCGGCCAGCTGGAAGCCGTTGTCCAGGGGGATTCCCAGGAACCGGTGGCCTCCGGCCAGCAGGAAGGAGGCCGCGCCGAAACCGGCGAAGGCGAAGATCTGGGCCGGTGCGTTGAAGATGGTCATCCAGGCCGAGACCCGGACCCGGTCCTGGCCGTCCTGCCAGACCTCCGGCATCAATGCCAGGTAGGGATTCACCACCACGGTGAAGGAGACGTGGAGCATGCCGAGCATCAGGGCCAGCCAGAGCCCGTTCAGGTGCAGGCCGAAGGAGTCGGTGACCCACCAGACCGCGTCCCCGGTGTGATCCAGGGGAAACCAGACCAGCAGGAAGGACAGGGCCATGAAGAAGAGGCCCCATCGGATGAAGGGGATCCGGCGTCCTGCCGGGTGTCGGCTCCGGTCGGACCAGAAGCCGACCAGGAAGTCCATGATCCCGGCCACCAGCATGACCCCGAAGGAGACCGCCCCGAAGATCAGCGGACTGACCAGCGTCGGCCGGTCCGGCTCGTTGGGGCAGTACACCCGCATCAGCCAGATCCCGACCGCCAGCAGCAGGAATCCCGTGGGGAAGTTCCCGGCACTGTAGGCAATGACCGCGGCGGTTCCCGGACGGGGCCGCCTGGGGGTGTCAGAAGCCTCGGAATCGGTCATGGTCGCCTCCTGGGGTCACGCCTGGGCGCCGGACCTCGGGCGCCGGTGGCCAACCATACACGGAAATCGTCGACGCTCCCATCCCATCGCTCGAGGACCCGATCCGAGGTCAGGAGGGCAGACGGCCCACTCGCAGACCCAGAGGCCACCGGACGGTCCGCTCCTCCCGAGGGTCGCCCCAGAGGGCCCGGAGGCGGGGCTCCAGGTCCTCGAGGGGGTTGCGTCCCAGGGCCCGGGTCGCCCGGCGGGTTGCCGACCAGGTGGCCAGATAGCCCGCCAGGTGCCCGAGGTCCCACCGGGCCGTCATCTCGAACGACGGGGGCGTGATCTCGTCGAACGGAAAGGGCAACCGGGCGTAGCCCCCCTCGACCACTCGCCGGTCCATGGGCCAGTAGGGTCCCACCACGCGGTCGTAGAAGTCCTCGACCAGGGCGTCGATGTCCGGACGGATCTGCGCCCGGGTGTAGCACCAGGCCGCCAGGACGGCCCCTGGACGCCCGACCCGCCGGACCTCCCGGTAGAAGCGATCCAGGTCGAACCAGTGCATCGCGACGGCGACCGTGACGAGATCCACCGTGGCCGAGGGCAGCCCGCTGTCCTCGGCAGGTGCGACGAGATATCTGACCCGGGGGTGGGGCACTGCGTGGGCAATCTGCATGGGAGAGGGGTCGGTGGCCAGCACCGTCTGGAAGAAGGGCGCCAGTCCCAGGGCCGCCTGGCCGGTCCCGGTGCCGCAGTCCCAGGCGGTCTCCCTTCCGGGGGCGATGGAGGCCAGCCAGTGGAAGAGGGACTCGGGATAGACCGGCCGGTAGCGGGCATAGTCCTTCGCCATGTCCCCGAAGTGGTCTTCAAAGGCGACAGGACTCCCCATCGGACAGCGCTCCGGTTGTCCCGCTCGGCCAGCCGCGCAGAGCATCGCCGTCCGCCGGAAAGTTTGTCAATGGGGCATTTTCCGGTTGATCTCCGTTCGTGGCCTGGGTAGAAGGGGCAGGCCGTCGCCTCCGCGACGGATCGGGTCTCACGCAACAGGAGGGCTCCATGGGCGACCGGGAGGTCTGGCTGGGGGACGAGGCCGTTGCGATGGCGGCGGTCCACGCGGGGATCAGCGGAGTCTATGGCTACCCCGGGACCCCTTCGACGGAGATCTTCGAGGCGGTGGAGGCGGTGGCCCTCCGGGAGGGGATTCACGCCCACTGGTCCGCCAACGAGAAGGTCGCCTACGAGGAGGCCCTGGGGATGTCCTTCGCCGGGCGCCGGTCCATCGTGACGATGAAGCACGTGGGCCTCAACGTCGCCGCCGACGCCTTCATGAACTCGGCGGTCACCGGCGTCCACGGCGGCCTGGTCCTCACCGTGGCCGACGACCCGGGCATGCACTCGTCCCAGAACGAGCAGGACTCCCGCTACTACGCCCACTTCGCCCTGGTGCCCTGTCTGGAACCGGCGGACCAGCAGCAGGCCTACGAGATGACCCGGGAGGCCCTCGACCTCTCGGAGGCCGTCGGCCTGCCGGTGGTGCTGCGGCTGGTGACCCGGCTGGCCCACAGCCGCGCGTCGGTCCTCCCGGGGCCCCGGGTCCCTCAGAAACCGCTGGACGTCTGGCGGGACCCCATGACCTTCACGCTGCTGCCCCAGAACGCCCGGATCCAGTACCGGAGACTGACCGAGAAGCAGGCGGACCTGCTGCACCGGTCCGAGACGTCCCGCTGGAACGTGCTGTCCGACGGACCCCGCCATGACCGGGGGTTCCTGGTGAACGGCATCGCCTGGAACTACCTGATGGAGGCCTTCGGCGGGGAATGCCCCCACCCGGTGCTGCGCATCGGCCAGTACCCCGTGCCGGTGGACCTGATGCGGTCGCTGGTGGAGAGGGTCGAGGAGGTGGTGGTGGTCGAGGAGGGCTATCCGTTCCTCGAGGAGCGCCTCCGGGGCATCGTGGGGATCCCGGGGAAGGCCATTCGAGGGAAACTGGACGGGACGCTGCCCCGGACCGGGGAACTGAACCCGACCATTGTTGCGGCGTCCCTTGGCCTGCCGGTGGCCCAGGGCCTCCGGCCGACCCTGGGGGAGGTCCCCGGGCGGCCCCCGACCCTGTGTCCCGGATGTTCCCACACCGATTCCTTCCTGGAGGTCCGGGAGGCCATGAAGCCCTATGGGGACCTGCGGGTCTTTTCGGACATCGGGTGCTACACGCTGGGCTTCTACTCGCCGCTCAACGCCATCCATTCCTGTGTGGACATGGGGGCCAGCATCAGCATGGCGGCCGGAGCGGCCCACGCCGGGGCACGGCCGGTGGTCGCGGCGATTGGCGACTCGACCTTCGCCCACTCGGGGATCACCCCGCTGCTGACGGCCATCCGCCAGAACGTGGACTTCACCGTTGTGATCCTGGACAACGGCACCGTCGCGATGACCGGCACCCAGAAGACCCTGGCCACCGGAGAGGACCTGGATCGCATCGTGCTGGGTCTGGGCCTGGACCCGGACCACCTGAAGGTGATCGAGCCCCACAAGATGCGGGCCGAGGAGCAGGTGGCCATCATCCGCCGGGAGATCGAATACCCCGGGACCTCGGTGATCATCGCCCGCCGGGCCTGCGTACAGGCCCTCCGGCGCGGGGTGGTCTGAGGCCTGAAGGAGGAGATGCAGCGATGAAGACGGACATCATCCTGTCGGGGGTCGGGGGCCAGGGCATCCTGACGATCGCCTTCGTGCTGGACAACGCGGCGCTGTCCCGGGGACTGCACTTCAAGCAGGCCGAGGTCCACGGGATGTCCCAGCGGGGCGGAGCGGTCTATTCCTACCTGCGCATCGCGGATCGCCCCATCTGGAGCGACCTGGTGCCCGAGGGCCAGGGGGACATGATCCTGAGCGTCGAGCCCCTGGAGGTGCAGCGCTACCTGCACTACCTGTCCCGGGAGGGGGTCGTCATCAGCAACACGGCGCCCCACAAGAACATCCCCGACTATCCGGAGGAGGCGGCCGTGTTGTCGGCGCTCCTGGACCTCCCCCGCTGCGTGCTGGTCGATGCGGCGGCCATCGCCGCGGCCGGGCGGCAGCCCAAGGCCCAGAACATGGCCATGGTGGGCGCGGCGACGCCGTTCCTTCCCTTCGACCTGGCGGACTACGAGCCCTTCGTGCGCCGGCTCTTCGAGGCGAAGGGGGAGGCGCTGGTCCAGGGGAACCTCGCGGTGCTCCGCATGGGCTGGAACGTGGGCCGGACCGTGCAGCAATTGCTGACCCAGGGGGTCCCGACGCGACAGGTGAACTCCTTCCTCCTGCGGGTCACGCCCGAGACGGTGGACCCCGATCGGGCCAACGAGGTGGCCGTCGCGCTCCATGGCCCCGGTGCCGAGGCCTTCCTGCAGGAGGCCGGTGGCAAGATGCCGTTGGACGCGGCGCTGGCACGCTGCCGCTGAGGCCCTGCTTCCGCTGGAATCCATGGAGGACATGATGGCCTGGACGGAGTCGTTCATCGAGGCGCTGGACCGCGCCGCCGCGGAGGGTCGGGACACGCTGCTGGAGCCGGAACTCTATGCCCTGCTCCGCCAGGGCGGCGTGGACACACCGGACTTCTTCACGGTCCCAGGGCCCGAGGAGGCCCTTCCCAGGATCCTCCCGGGGGACCGGGTGGTGGTGAAGGTGGTCTCGCCCCGGATCACCCACAAGACCGAGATGGGGGGCGTGAAGGTGACGGCGAATCGCCCCGAGGCCATCCGGGAGGCCGTCCGGCAGGTCCTGGCCAACGTTCGGGAACGAGGCGGAGACGACCTGGCCGCCTCGGTCCGGGAGGTGCTGGTCTCGGAGTTCGTGCCCGGATCGGCCGCCCTGGGGGGACAGGTCTTCCTGGGGATGCGGCATACGCCGGACTTCGGGCCGGTCCTGGCGGTGGGCTTCGGGGGGCTCGACGCAGAGGAACTGGCCGCGGCCTTTGGCCCGGGGGAGGGGACCCTGCTGGGGTCGCCGCTGCTGACCCCCGTGGAGGCGTGGGGGCGGCGCCTGGAGGATTCCTACCTGGGACGGCGCCTGGCCGGCCGGAGTCGGGAGGCCCTCCAGAGTGCCTCGCCCGAGGCCCTGGGGAGGGCGCTGGCCTTCTTCGAGGCCCTGGCCCGGGAGGTGTCGATGGCGCCAGGAGGCCGGTGGACCATCGCCGACTTCGAGGTGAATCCCTTCTTCGGGCTGGGGGACCGCCTGGTGGCGGTGGACGCCTTCTGCCGCTTCCGGCCCAGGGACCCTGAGGGCCGGCCGGCGGACCTCGCGGGGATCCGGACCCTGCTCCGACCGAGGACGGCGGCGATCTACGGCGTCTCTGCGAAGGACGTGAACCCCGGCCGCATCATCCTGCGGAACCTGATCCGGGAGGGCTTTCCCCGGGCGGACATCCGGGTGATCCGCGGGGACGTGGCGGAGGTGGACGGGGTCGCCTGCTGCCCGTCGCTGACGGACCTGCCCTGGAGGGCGGACCTGGTCGTGGTGGCCGTCTCGGCGGCGCAGGTGCCGGGGATCCTCGGGGAGGCCATCGCGACGGGAAAGGCCGCGGGCATGGTCCTGATCCCCGGCGGCATGGGGGAGACCGAGGAGGGCCAGGAAGCGGACCAGGCGGCCCGGAGGGCCCTCCGGGAGGCCCGGGAGGCGGGGCGTCCGGCGCCGGTGCTGGTGGGGCCCAACTGCCTGGGGCTCCGGTCCCGGCCGGGACGCTACGACACGCTCTTCATCCCGGAGACGAAACTGCCCCTGCCCGAGGAGGGCGGGCGGCGCAACGTGGCCCTGATCTGCCAGAGCGGGGCCTTCCTGATCACCCGGATCAACGACCTGCCGTTCCTGGACCCCCGGTACGCCATCAGCACCGGCAACCAGATGGACCTGTCCCTGACGGACTTCGTGGAGGCGGTGCTGGAGGAGCCGGAGGTCGAGGTGCTGGGGCTCTACATCGAGGGCTTCCAGCCCGGCGACGGCCTGCGGCTGGCCCGGTCCATCCGGCGGGCCCGCCTCCTGGGCAAGGACGTGCTGGCCTACAAGGGCGGGCGCACCGCCGAGGGGCGCACGGCGACGTCGAGCCACACCGCGAGCATCAGCGGGGACTACGCCGCCTGCGCCGCGATTCTGCGGGATGCCGGGGCCTACGTCGCCGAGTCCTTCGAGGAGTTCAACCTGATCCTGTCGATGATGAGCCAGATGCGGGACACCGAGGTCCGGGGGATGCGCCTGGGCTGCCTCTCCAATGCAGGCTTCGAGACGGTGGGGATGGCCGACGCCCTGCTGCAGCGGCCCCGGTTCCGCCTGGGGCAGTGGTCCGAGGAGGGACGGCGGCGGGTTCAGGGCATCCTGGAACGGCATCGCCTGACGGGGATCGTGAACCTGCGCAACCCCCTGGACATCACGCCGATGGCCGGGGACCAGGCCTACGCCGACTGCCTGGAGGCCATGCTGCTCGACGAGGGGATGGACGCGGTGGTGGTCGGCGTGATCCCGCTGACCCCGGCCATGAAGACCCTGCCGCCGGGGGTGGACCCGAATGGGCGGGATCGGGTGGACGCCCCCGGGGCCCTGCCGGACCTCTTCCCGCCGCTGGTCCGCCGCCACCGAAAGCCCGTACTGGTGACGGTCGATGCGGGGCCCCTCTACGACCCGCTGGTCCACGCCTTGCGGGCGAAGGACCTGGTCGTGGGCCGCAGCGTCGACTCGGCGATGCGGGCCTTCCAGCGCTACCTGGCCTGGCGTCTGGCGCCCATCCCCCGCGCCGAGGCCTGATCCCCGGGACCTCCCCGCCATCGCTCCCGAACGGATTGGCCGTCGTTGGGGAATCGTGGATACTTCGCGATCATGGCCGGAAATCGAGGTGGTGCCATGGAGGAGGCTTCGAGGGACCAGGTGAGGCGCCTGGCGGAACGGGTCCGGAATGCCTCGGTCCCCGGGCGGACCGAGGCAGGACCGCATCCCCTGATCGTGCTGGGCGATCCCGCGACGGATGCCGAGTGGCAGGCTCTGCAATGGGCCCTGGAGGGTTTTCCAGGTCCGGTGTTCGTTGTCTCCCAGGGGAACCGGGAGCACCCGGGGTGGAAGAAGACGGCTTCCAGGACCGCCGGTGGCTTGAGGTTCCTGGACCCGCGACAGGAACGGGATCTGGTGTCCTTCTGGGCCCGAGTGACCCGGTCGGCAGGAGGATACCTCCCGGTGCTCCTCTTTCGGGGCGACGAGGCATCGGAACGTCAGGCCCTCCTGGCACAGGAACTCGGCCTCAAGGTGGCAACCCTGGTCCGCAGTACCGGCGAGGAGCCGACAGGTTCTGAGGCCCAACCGGGTGCCTGGTTGCCCCTTCCCCTGGACCAGGCGGTCCTCTGGTGCTTTCTCCGCGGGCCCGCTCCCCGGTTGCCGGATGACCTGCGCCAGCGCCTGGGTCGGCTCCTGCATGAGTCCTACGTGAACGAACGCCTGGCCGAGGGGGCCTTGCCCGAACCCTCCCTGGCCCCCTGGGAGGACCTGCCCGCGGACCTGCGGGAGTCGAACTGCCGTCAGGCCGAGGACATGCACCGGAAACTGGAATTGCTGGGATGGCGCATTGTCCCCTTGTCGGAGGGTGGGCAGGGGCTCGACCTGTCGGATGGGGACGTGGAGTGGCTGGCGGTCATCGAGCATGGCCGATGGGTGATCGAGCGGCTGCTGGCCGGCTGGCGCTGGGGGCCCGCGAAGGATGTGGCCGCAAGGCTTTCTCCCTACCTGGTTCCGTTCCTGGAACTGGACGAGCCGAATCGAGAGAAGGATCGGCAGGCGGTCCGGAAGATCCCGGACCTGCTCGAGGCGGGCGAATACGGGGTCCAGCGCCCCTCTCTGGAATCGGGGTCCGGGCGGCAGGGGCTCCGGCGCTGGATTCCGTGGCTTCGCGTCACCTGGCCCCTGGTCCTCGCCGGGATGTTCCTGACCTCCTTCCTGCTGGGCCTGGAGGGATTTCGGCGTCAGGCCTGCGAGATGTCCAAGGGGCAGGAGTGTGACTTCTTCCGATCGGCCGCCTTCTTCCAGACCATCCAGCTCTTCGGCCTGGAATACAACGGCAGTGCGACACCCAATTGCTTCCTGAACTTCGCGCGATTCCTCGCTCCGTTCACTGCCCTGGCGACCGCGGTGGCCGCGTTCGTGGACCTCTTTTCCCAGCGACTTCGCCTGTTCTGGGCCACGGCCCGCAAGGGTCACGTGGTGGTCTGCGGCCTGGGGGAGACCGGCTACGGCCTCGCCGACCGCTACCGGAAGAAGGGGGATCGGGTGGTGGCGGTGGAACTCGACGGGGAATGCGACTTCATTGCTCCCTTGAGGACCTCCGGTGGGGCGGTGGTCGTCGGAGATGCGATGGAGACTCCGGTGCTGGAGATCGCCCGGACCCGGTCCGCGCGACTGGTCGTGACGGCAACGGGCGATGGTGCGGCGAACCTGGCGATTGCCCGGAACGTCGCGGAGATGCTTGGACGGAGCGGCCGTGGGGACTGCCGGGTGATCGCCCACGTGGCCGACGACTACCTGCTGGCGTTCTTTCGGGGGTCGATTCTGGGGGGGGCGACCCTGGCCTCCGATCGAGGATCGACGGGCCCCCAGGTGGACTGCGTCAACCTGTTCGACCATGCGGCGGAACGTCTCGTCTGGGACCTGGACTTCCGGAAGGTGGACCGGACGCGCCTGGCGATCGTCGGGACCGGGTGGATGGGCCGGTCCCTGATCGTCCGGGCCGCCCATGCCTGGTTCTGGAGGCACTGGTGGGATCCCGGGGAGGAGCGGTTCCGCGAGGCTGGGCCGCGACTGCGGATCACGATGGTGGATCGGGAGGCAAACCGGGTGAAAGACCTGCTGACCACCCGATATCCGGCCCTGGCAGCGGTGACCGACCTTGAGGCCGTGGACGCAGACGTGGAGACGGGCGCGTTCTATCGCGACTTCCTGGAGCCATTGACCTCCCAGGGGGATGACCCCCCGCTGGTCTTTGTCTGTCTGGGCCATGACACCCAGAGCCTCCTGACCGCGAAAGTGGTCCATGATGGCCTGCATCACCGCTTCCCGGGAATGGCAACCACGGTGATGGTCACCGGATTGGGGGGAGTGGCGCGCCTGGCGGAGAAGGAGAAGGGCCGGGGCCCGGGCATCCGCTTCTTTGGGCTGCGGGAGGAGGCGTGCCGACCCGAGGTGTTCGAGCAGGCTCCCTACGAGGGCATCGCGAGGGAGTTCCATCAGGTCTATCTGCGGCACGAGATGCAGGCCCATCGGTACAACCCCGCCCGGGCCTCCCACCAGCCGTGGTGCCGCCTGCCGGCCAGTTACCGGGACTCGAACCACCGGCTGGCACGACATGTTCCCGTCAAACTGCAGGCGGTGGGCTGCACGCTGGTCCCCCGGTTCGACTGGAGGCAACCGTGGCTCCAGTTCTCGGACGGCGAGGTCGAGACGCTGGCCCGGATGGAGCATGACCGGTGGCGGACCCAGGACGCCGGTCCCGGGCACTCGGCCAATGTGGCCTGGGAACGACTCCAGGAATCGGACCGGGATCGGGCCCGGCACATGATCCGGCAGCATCCCCTGGTGCTGGCCAAGGCGGGATTCAACATCGAGCGGATAGCAGCACACCATCGGCCATTCCCGGGGTGATATCGCAGGCGTCCGAAAACGGGTCGGTCACTCCCAGATGCCCGGCAGGCGGTGGCCGCAGTGGCGGCATCGGCCGGCCGTGAGGTCCATCCGCGTCACCGTGAACCATGTTCGGTCCACCACGGCCTTGCCACAGCCGGGGCACACGGTGGTCGCATATCCGCCAGGGATGTTGCCCTCGTACACGAAGGACAGTCCCTCGGCCCGGGCTGCCTCCCGGAGAACGGCCAGGGTGTTCCGAGGCGTCGGGGGCCGGTCCCGCATCCGGTGGTCGGGGTGGAAGGCCGAGAGGTGCAGGGGCGTCCCGGCCCCCAGGTGATCCCGGATCCAGGCCGCCTCCCGCCGCATCTCCTCGGGGGTGTCGTTGAGGCCGGGGATCACCAGCGTGGTGACCTCCAGGAAGACCCCCTGGCGCACCAGGGCCTCGAGGGTCTTCAACACCGCCGGGAGGCTTCCGCCGCAGTGCTGCCGGTAGAAGTCGTCGTCGAAGGACTTCAGATCCACGTTCGCCGCATCGACGTCCCGGTAGACCTCCGGGAGGGCCTCCGGCGTGATGTAGCCGTTGGTCACCATGACGACCTTGAGTCCCTGCCGGCGGGCCAGCGCCGCGGCGTCCATCACGTATTCCGCCTGGATCGTGGGCTCGTTGTAGGTGAACGCGATGGAGGGGCACCGGTGTCGCTCCGCCAGCCCCACCAGCCGGGTCGGAGAGACCGGTTCCTGGGCCGGCATCGACGGGGCCCGGGAGAGGGACCAGTTCTGGCAGAAGGCGCAGGTCAGGTTGCACCCGGACGTCCCGACCGAGAGGACCGGGGTGTCCGGGAGCACGTGGTAGAGGGGCTTCTTTTCGATGGGGTCCAGGTTCACCGCCTTCAGGTGGCCGTAGACCCGGCTGAACAGGACCCCGCCCCGGTTGGTCCGGGCCCCGCAGCGACCGGCCCCGCCGTCCGGCAGCAGGCACCGGGCCGGGCAGAGATGACAGCGCACCGACAGGCCGTCGGCGGGTTCCCAGAACCGGGCTGGCGCCAGGTCTTCCATGGTCAATAGGCCCCGAAGGACCCCTCCCGGGACAGGACGCGAATCACCCGCCGGAGCGACCCGGCGGCCAGCAGGAATGATAGCAGGGCCCAGAGGACCAGCATCGCGAGGTGGTCCCACAGGTCGGCCAGGGGCGCGCCCGACAGGAAGGCCCGGCGCAGTCCCTCGACCGCGTGGGTCATCGGCAGGGACCAGGCGACCGGCTGGAGGGCCTCCGGGAGCGCCGAGACGGGATAGACGATGCCGCCGAAGAGGAAGGAGATGCCCCCGACCGCCGCGGTGATGGGGTCGGCCTGCTTGAGGTAGAGCGTCAGGGCCGCCGAGGCGATCCCGATGCCGGCGAAGGCCGCGATCATGGCCGCCAGGAAGACCAGCACCGACAGGACATTGACTGCTCCGAGGTCGGCCCCGAAGGCCAGAACCCCCAGGGCCAGGTAGAGGACCGCCCGGATCGTGGTCCAGGCGTAAGGCCACAGGGCGCTGTAGCACAGGATGCGGAAGGGCGAGGTGGGGGTCGCGAGCATCGCCTCCAGGGTGCCCATCAACTGGGCCATCCGGACCTGCTGGGCGAAGGACCGCATCGAGACCCACATGTAGTCCAGGAAGGCGACACCGACCAGGGCGAAGGTGAAGTAGTCGGTCCCGTAGGCCGTCACCGAGGGCGGGGGCGCGGCGGCGATCATCCGGTTCGTGAAGAACAGCGCGATCAGGCTGCTGAAGAGGGCGCCGATGTCATAGAGGAACCCGAACTTGTAGGACCACCGGAACAGGAAGTCCCGGCGCAGGAAGGCCCAGGCCCGGCTCGCCTCCAGGGACCATTGGCTCATCGCGGGTCCCTCCCCGGCCGATCCTCCCGAAAGAGGGAGTCCAGCACCGGCTGGACCTCCCGGAAGGTCCCGTCGGCCACCAGCCGCCCCCGGTCCATGGCCAGCACCCGGTCCGAGAGGGCCTCGACCTCCTCCACCTGGTGACTGGCCCAGAGGACCGTGACCCGCTGGCTTCGGGCCAGGTCCTCCCGGACCAGGCGATGGACCCGGGATCGGAGGCGGGGGTCCAGGCCCCGGCTGACCTCGTCCAGCAGCAGCAAACGAGGGCGATGCAGCAGGGACCGGGCCAGGGCCAGGCGCTGCCGCATGCCGTCGCTGTAGGACAGGACCTGCCGGTCGGCCACGTCGGCCAGTTCCAGTTCCTCCAGCAGGTCGGCGATGCGCCGGTCCCGGACTGGCCCGTGCAGTCCCGCCAGGGTCCCGAAGAAGCGGAGATTCTCGCGGCCCGAGAGACGCAGGAAGAAGGATCGGCCCTCGGTGATGCAGTAGCCCACCTGCTGCCGGACCTCCCGGGGGGATCGCTCCGGGTCCCGTCCCAGCACCCGGAGGACCCCCGCCGTGGGCAGCAGCAGGCCCGCCAGCAGTTTCAGCAGGGTCGTCTTCCCGGCCCCGTTGGGGCCCATCAGGGCGACCAGGCTTCCGGCGGCGATCGTGAGGTCCAGGTCTTCGATGGCCCGCACCGGGGTGCGCCGGAACCGTCCCCGGATCATGGCCCCCCAGGTGAGGGGCGGCAGGTAGTCCTTGCACAGCCCCCGGGCCTCGACCGCTGCCTCGGTCATGGCCTCCTCCGGTGGTCCAGGAAGCGCTCCAGCAGCACCGCCGCGGCCAGGGCGTCCCGGCGCCCTGTTCGTCGCAGTCGCCGCGGGTCCCCTCGGCGTCCCCCGGCCTCTTCGAGCCGCAGGTCCGCCTCGAAGGACGTCAGGGCCTCGTCGAAACGGAAGACCGGGAGGGGGCCGATGGCCTCCAGGCGGTCCGCCAGGGCGTGGGCCGCCCGGGCCCGAGGCCCCTCGGTGCCGTCCATGTTTCTGGGGATCCCGACCAGCAGCGCCTCGGCCTGGAGGGCCGCCGCCTGGGCCAGCAACCGCTCGGCGAGGTCCGGGCCCCGCCCGACCTCGATCGCCCCCGCCGGGGTCACCACCGACTCCGAGGGGTCGCAGGTCGCCAGCCCACAGCGGACCGTGCCGGAGTCGATGGCCAGGAACCGCATCTCGCCTCCCTGCTACCAGGCGAAGGGCCATCCGTGCTGGCGGATCGCCAGCAGGTCCATGGCCAGGGCCGCGGCCCAGTGGACCGCCACCCCGAGCCAGAAGGACCCGTGGCGCAGGGCCAGGAAGCCCAGCACCAGGCCCGTCAGGATCGCCGCATAGGACTCGGCGGCGGGCTTTCCGTAATGGCTCATCACGTAGGGGGTCACCATGACCAGGATCCCCAGGTCCCCGATGTGCCGTCGCAGTCCGAAGACCACGAACCCTCGCCAGTATCCCTCGCCGCTGACGAAGACCAGCCCGTAGAAGGCCTGGTAGATCAGGAAGTCCAGGACCGGGACCGCCCCGTCCCGCAGGATCGCCTCGCCGCAGAAGGGGTAGCGCTGCTGGAAGGACGGCATCCCCGCCGCATGGGCGATGAAGGGGATCACCGCCAGCCACAGCAGGCCATAGGCCCAGGTGTACTCGAACCGCCGGGGCAGGCGGAACCCGTAGTCCCCGGGCGACCGGCGCAGCACGAGGCGGATCAGCGCCAGGGGCAACAGCAGCCGGAGCACCACCGACGACAGGGCGAAGTAGAAGAACGGGTAGAGGTGTCGCAGGGGCAGGTCCGGAGGCACCAGGGGCTCCAGGTATTGCTGGTAGAACCCCGATCGCCCGAAGTACCAGAAGGTCGTCATCACCAGGGGGATCGACAGGAGCACGACCGCCGCCTCGAAGGGGACCGCCCGGGCCGCCTCCCGGGCCTCCCGCAGGTGCAGCAGGTCCCCGAGGCGCCCCAGTCGGAATCGGCTGGCGGAGGGCTGGCTCAGAGGAGCATCTCCCGCAGGTGGGGCGAGACCTCGAAGGGACAGCCGGTGGCCTCCCGGACGTCCTCCACGGAGTGTCCCGGCGCGATCTCGACCAGTGTCAGGCCCCCGGGCCCGACGTCCATCACCGCCAGATCCGTGATGATCCGGTGCACGCATCGCCGCCCGGTCAGGGGCAGCGTGCACTGCTCCAGGATCTTCGGCTGGCCCTTCGCCGTGTGCTCCATCGCCACGATCACCCGAGGCACCCCGGCCACCAGGTCCATCGCCCCGCCCATGCCCTTCACCATCTTGCCGGGGATCATCCAGTTGGCCAGGTCGCCGTGCCGGGAGACCTCCATCGCCCCGAGGATCGTCATGTCCACGTGGCCGCCGCGGATCATCGCGAAGGAGTCGGCGCTGCTGAAATAGCAGCACCCCGGCGTCTCGCTGACGGTCTGCTTGCCGGCGTTGATCAGGTCCGGGTCCTCCTCTCCCTCGAAGGGGAAGGGGCCCACGCCCAGCATCCCGTTCTCGCTGTGGAAGGTCACGTCCAGGTCAGGCGACAGGAAGTTGGCCACCAGCGTCGGCAGGCCGATGCCCAGGTTGACCGTGAAACCGTCCCGGATCTCCTGGGCTGCCCGGCGGGCGATCTCCTCCCGTGTCAGCATGGGGTCCTCCTTCAGGCCCGGGGCCTGGTGGTCCGTTTCTCGATGGGTTTCCGGTACTCGGTGCCCTGCAGGATGCGCTGGACGAAGATCGCCGGGGTGTGGACCAGGTCCGGGTCGATCTCGCCCTTGTCCACCAGCACCTCCACCTCGGCGATGGTGATCAGGGCGCAGGTGGCGACCATCGGGTTGAAGTTCCGGGCGGTCTTCCGATACACGAGGTTGCCGCCCCGGTCCCCCTTCCAGGCCTTCACCAGCGCGAAGTCGGCCCGGAGGGCCCGCTCCAGCAGGTACTCCCTGCCGTCGAAGACCCGGGTCTCCCGGCCCTCGGCCCGGAGCGTCCCGACGCCCGTGGCGGTGTAGAAGGCGGGAATTCCTGCCCCTCCGGCCCGGATCGCCTCCGCCAGCGTCCCCTGGGGCACCAGCTCGACCTCCAGGTCCCCCGACAGGAACAACTGCTCGAACCGGCGGTTCTCGCCGACGTAGGAGGCGATGATCTTCCGGACCTGCCCCGCATCGAGCAGGATGCCGAGGCCCTCGCCGTCGATGCCGCAGTTGTTGCTGATGATGGTGAGGTTCCGGACCCCCTTGCGGTGCAGGGCCCGAATCAGGTTCTCCGGGTTGCCGCAGAGCCCGAATCCCCCGACGGCGATCGTGGCCCCGTCGGGGATGTCGGCCACCGCGGCGTCCGCGCTGTCGAAGACCTTTCCCATGAACCCTCCGCGTTGCGGGCCGCGGGGATTCTCCCTCGCCCGGCCCCGCGTCGTCAATCGCCATTGGGGGTCCGGCAGGACTGACCGGTAAAGGGGCCAGGCCTGACTCGGGCATGTTCCCGGCGCGTCGCGGCCCAGATCCGCAGGGATTTGGGCAGACTCCGTCCAGGGGGCTGAGGGTTTGA